>ERZ838839.13-NODE-13-length-194651-cov-14.450112_pt1 | contig 194651 bp, 141 predicted proteins | sample MGYA00519909_ERZ838839 | MGnify/ENA primary metagenome ERZ838839 (study PRJEB31850, sample SAMEA3708843) | human gut metagenome | biome: human gut; feature: human-associated habitat; material: faeces | place: China | collected 2014 ...
TAGAGCGTCAGATTGTGGTTCTGAATGTCGTGGGTTCGAGTCCCACTAGTCACCCGTTGAAGAATTGAAAGTCCTGCAGTTTTGCGGGACTTTTTTTATTTCTCTATGGTTTTGTTTGTATACAAAAAATGCGCTATCAGACCTTCACAGGCGGATAGCGCAAGCTACAATACAAAATACAAATACAACTAAACGAGATTTTGTGCTAAAAATTAAAGCATTCAAAGATATGAATAAAAATTATCTTTTGTTCATATTTGCTTTAAATTTTAATTATCCTTAATATTCAGACTATTCCCTGAGCCATCATGGCGTGAGCCACTTTCATAAATCCGGCAATGTTTGCACCCTTCACATAATTGATGTATCCATCGCTTTCCTTACCGTATTTCACGCATTGTTCATGAATGTTGTGCATAATCAGATGAAGCTTTTCATCTACTTCCTGAGCAGTCCAGCTTAAATGCATGGCATTCTGACTCATTTCAAGACCGGAAGTAGCTACACCACCTGCATTGACAGCCTTTCCTGGAGCATACATCATCTTATGTTCGATGAATGCGTCAATAGCTTCCGGTGTGCATCCCATGTTGGAAATTTCTCCTACGCAGAGCACCTGGTTCTTGATCAGGTTCTGTGCATCCTCGCCGTTCAATTCATTCTGAGTAGCACATGGTAATGCGATGTCTACTTTTACTTCCCACGGACGACGTCCCGGTACGAAAGTAGCTCCAGGGAATTTTTCAGCGTATGGAGCCACGATGTCGTTACCCGATGCACGCAGTTCGAGCATATAGTCAATCTTTTCTCCGCTGATACCTTCCGGATCATAAATATAACCGTCCGGTCCGGAGATGGTGACTACCTTCGCTCCCAATTGAGTGGCTTTGGTAGCAGCTCCCCATGCCACATTACCGAATCCGGAGATGGCTACCGTCTTTCCTTTTATTTCGATACCCTTTTCATCGAGCATGTGTTTTACGAAATACAAGCCGCCGAAGCCTGTAGCTTCCGGACGAATCAGTGAACCTCCGAATTCAAGTCCCTTGCCGGTAAACGTACCTGTAAATTCGCGGGTCAGTTTCTTGTACATGCCGAACATGTAACCTACTTCACGTCCGCCTACACCAATATCACCAGCCGGAACATCCATATCCGGTCCTAAATGACGCCACAATTCCAGCATGAAAGCCTGGCAGAAGCGCATGATTTCTGCATTGCTCTTGCCGCGCGGAGAGAAATCAGAACCACCTTTACCGCCACCCATCGGCAGGGTAGTCAAGGCATTCTTAAATGTCTGTTCAAATCCTAGGAATTTCAAGATAGACAAGTTCACGGAAGCGTGGAAACGGATACCTCCCTTGTACGGGCCAATGGCATTGTTAAACTGTACGCGGTAGCCTAAGTTTGTCTGCACTTCACCTTTGTCGTCTACCCATGTCACACGGAATGTGAAGATACGATCCGGTTCTACCAGTCGTTCAATGATTTTTGCTTTTTCAAATTCGGGGTGTTGATTGTAAATATCTTCGATAGAAAGCAATACTTCCCTGACTGCCTGAAGGTACTCAGATTCACCTGGATGCTTGGCTTCCAGTGATGACATGATTTTGTTAATGTCCATAATCAAATAATTTAAGGTCTGACAAAATGAAATATTTTGTATATGCAAAGATAGAAAATTACCTGTATCATCAAAGAATTTTACCCGAAAATTTGAGTGCTAGATTGAATTTTGTTAGTTTTTTATCAACTCTCAAGAAAGATTTGCAAAAATCGTGTGAAATTCCGAATTTTGTTTCTGTAATATAAGCTTTAAAAGAAGATACCATGCTCACCAAACTAAGAATTAAACTCCGTCAACTGTATTTCAAGGATACGCAGTTTGCCAACCTGATGACAAAGCGTATATTCAACGTATTGTTGGTAGCCAATCCCTACGATGCGTTCATGCTGGAAGATGACGGTCGCATTGACGAAAAGATTTTCAATGAATATATGAACCTGAGTTTGCGCTATCCTCCTCGTTTTACGCAGGTCTCCACGGCAGAAGAAACCTGGGAACAGTTGCGCAACACCATGTTCGACCTGGTAATCTGTATGCCGGGCTCTGACAATAGCGATACCTTCGACATTGCCCGCGATATTAAAAAGGAATATCCGCATCTTCCGCTGGTGGTATTGACACCTTTCTCGCATGGTATCAAGGAACGAATGGAACATGAAGATTTGAGCATCTTTGAGTATGTGTTCTGTTGGCTGGGAAATACCGACCTGCTGGTGTCCATCATTAAGCTGATAGAAGACAAGATGAACCTGGAGCATGACATCAAGGAAGTCGGCGTACAGATGATCATGTTGGTGGAAGATTCCATCCGCTTTTATTCTTCCGTATTGCCCAACCTCTATAAGTTCGTTCTCCGCCAGAGCCAGGAGTTTGCTACGGAAGCTTTGAACGAGCACCAGCGTACCCTTCGTATGCGTGGACGTCCTAAAATCGTATTGGCTCGTTCCTATGAGGAAGCTACGGAACTATATAATAAGTACCAGAATAACGTGCTTGGTATTATTTCTGATGCCCGTTTCCCTCACGGGGGTGTCAATGACCCTCAGGCTGGTGTAACCCTGCTGCGTGAAGTCCGCAAACGCGATCCGTTTATACCTCTTATTCTTCAGTCGGCTGAGGAAAGCAATCGCTGCTATGCACCGGAGCTGGATGCCGTATTCATTGATAAGAACTCCAAGAAGATGAATATCGACCTTCGTGAGGCGGTGTCAGACAACTTTGGTTTTGGTGACTTTATTTTCCGTGACCCTCATACCATGAAGGAAGTGGCCCGTATCCATAACCTGAAGGAACTGCAGAATGTGATATTTGCCATTCCTGCCGAGTCTTTCCTTTATCATATCAGCCGCAACCATATTTCGCGCTGGCTGTGTTCGCGTGCCATTTTCCCGGTCGCTGAATTCTTGAAGCAGATTACGTGGGAATCTCTTCAGGACATCGATGCACACCGACAGATTATTTTCGAAGCCATTGTGAAATACCGCAAGATGAAGAATCAGGGAGTGGTAGCCGTGTTCCAGCGCGACCGCTTCGACCGTTATTCCAATTTTGCCCGTATCGGTGATGGTTCGTTGGGAGGAAAAGGACGCGGTCTGGCTTTTATTGACAACATGGTAAAACGCCATACAGAGTTCGATGAGTTTGACAATGCGTCGGTCATGATTCCGAAAACCGTAGTCCTCTGTACCGATATATTCGACGAGTTCATGGACTCCAACCAGTTGTACCAGATAGCCTTGAGCGATGCGGCCGACGATGTGATTCTCCGTGCCTTCCTTCGTGCCAAGTTGCCCGACCGGCTGGTAGAGGATTTCTTTGCTTTCTTCGATGCGGTGAAGGCACCGATTGCCATCCGTTCCTCCAGTCTGCTGGAAGACTCCCACTACCAGCCCTTTGCCGGAATCTATTCCACTTACATGATTCCCTATCTGGACGATAAGTACGAAATGCTCCGTATGCTGGGCGATGCCATCAAGGGAGTATATGCCTCCGTATATTATAAGGATAGTAAAGCCTACATGCAAGCCACCAGCAACGTGATTGACCAGGAGAAAATGGCCGTCATCCTGCAGGAAGTGGTCGGCACCCAGTATGGCGACCGCTATTATCCGGCCATTTCCGGAGTAGCCCGCTCTATCAACTATTATCCGATTAATGATGAACTGGCCGAAGAAGGAACCGTCAGTCTGGCTTTGGGATTAGGAAAATACATTGTCGACGGTGGATTGACCTTGCGTGTATGTCCTTACCATCCTACACAAGTACTTCAGACCAGCGAAATGGAAATCGCCCTGCGTGAAACACAGACTCGCTTCTATGCCCTCGACTTGAAGAACCTGGGACAGAACTTCTCGCTTGACGACGGATTTAACCTGTTGAAGCTCCACGTAAAAGATGCCGAAGCTGACGGAGCCTTGAACTTCATAGCTTCCACTTACGATCCGTACGACATGGTGATACGCGACGGTATTTATCCCGGCGGCCGCAAGCTGATAACCTTTGCCAACATCCTTCAGCACGATGTGTTCCCGCTGGCCCGTATCCTGCAGCTGGCGCAGAAATACGGTCAGGGCGAAATGCGCCGTCCGGTAGAAATCGAGTTTGCCGTCAATTTTGATGCCTGTACAAAGAGTGGAATCTTCTATCTGTTGCAGATACGTCCGATGGTCGATGTGAAAGCCGGACTGGATGAAGACCTGAGTGTGATTCCCGATGAACGTTTGTTGCTTAAGAGCGAAAACTCACTGGGACACGGTGTAATGGACGATATACAGGATGTGATTTATGTCAAGACAGATGGCTATTCTGCATCCAATAACCAGTTGATTGCTTATGACATTGAGAAACTCAACCGTCGTTTTCTCGACGAAGGGAAACACTACATACTGGTCGGCCCCGGACGCTGGGGAAGCAGCGATACGTGGTTGGGCATTCCGGTGAAATGGCCCAACATTTCGGCTGCCCGCATCATTGTGGAAGCCGGACTGACCAATTATCGGGTAGACCCCAGTCAGGGAACCCACTTCTTCCAGAATCTGACTTCTTTCGGGGTGGGATACTTTACCATCAATGCCTATATGAACGATGGTATTTATAACCAGGCATTGCTCGACAGCATGCCGGCGGTAGAAGAAACCAAATACCTGCGCTGGGTACGGTTTGAGAAACCTTTGTCCGTCAAGATGGACGGAAAGAAAAAGCTCGGTGTGGTAGAGCTGCCGGAAGACTGATTAATTTAATGCATAAAAAAACGGGATGCCTCAATAATGAAGTATCCCGTTTTTTATGGGTAATCATATTACAGTTTCACTACCAGCTTCTTACCTGAATAAGCTACTTTCTTGTCAGCTTTAACCATGACGGTTTCTGCTGACTGCTTGCCAGGCTGCATCAGCGTGATGCGGAAGTTGCGGCGTTTCAGCATCTTCGGGTATTCACCATTGCGGTCGCTGATGGTCAGTGTGCGTGAGGCGTCGTCCCAGCTGAACTTGATGGTAGAGAACATACCCTTTTCGTAGTTATAGTTATCAAACTCGTCTTCGTAGAGCACGAATTCGCCATTGGCTCCCGGGTAAACACAGATGTCCAGGTTATCCCATTTCTTTTCAGTAGCGTACTGTACTTTCGGACCAAGCGGAAGGATACTTCCTGCTTTGATGTAAAGTGGCAGGATATCAACCGGACATTCTCGCTGGATTTCCTGACCCCCTTCTACGGTTTCGTTAGTCCAGAAGTCAATCCATTGAGTGCCTTTAGGCAGGTAGACTTTTACCGGAGCAGAAGCTTTCGCTACGTCGGGCACGGTAGTAACTCCTTTGTTCTTTTCTACTTTCTTGGTATAGAGCGGTTCGGTTACCGGGCATACCAGGATGTTTTTACCGAACATGTATTCATCGTCCAGCAGGATGGCTTTACGGTCGTTGGCAAAGTCCATTACCAGCGGACGCATCATGGTACCGTCTTCCTGTACTACGGCTCCGTCTAAGCTATATATATAAGGTAAGAGACGGTAGCGAAGTTCGATAATACGTTTCTGTGCATCGTAAGCCCAGTCACCTTCCTTGCCGAAGAGGTCAATTTCATTCATCATCGGTGAAGAACAATGGTTACGCATCAATGGCATGAAGCAACCCCACTGGAACCAGCGTACATGCAGTTCCTGATAAGCTACGTTAGTGCAGTCATTGTTGTATGCCCATCCGAAGAAACCTCCTAAGTCCGTGTTCCAGAACGGGATACCGCAAAGTGTGTAGTTCAGTCCGGCTGGAATCTGCTGACGGAGTACATCCCAGCTTGATACCACGTCGCCGCTCCAGCTCAGGGCACCGTAGTGCTGCTGACCCAGGTAACCAGAACGGGTCATCTGGAACACACGTTTATCGTCTGATACGGCACGCTGGTGTTCATAGATACCCCGGTTGTGGTCCAGCGGGAACGCATTGTGTACGGAGCGGAAAGAACCATCGGCTGTCATCAGGTCGAAGTCGCTTTCTTTCGGGTTCAGATGGTCGGGTTCTGTTGAGTCGGTCCACCAGGCATCGATGTTCATTTTATGCAGGTGGCTGAGGTAACGCCAGTACAGGTCGCGGGCATCTTTGTTGAACGGGTCGTAAGGATGTGCACCCGATTTCGGAGGCCATGTCTCAAATTTCAGCAAGGCTCCCATCTTGTCCAGTTCCTTGAATTGGTCGGTCCATGGTCCGAAGCTGGCCCATACGGAAATCATCAGGTGCGCATTGTTCTTATGCACGTATTCCACCATTTCTTCCGGGCTTTTGAAGCGAGGTTTCGGATAGCGTGCATTCTTGTCTTCTCCATTCGGAAGGTAGCGAAGTGCTTCCTTGTCGTCCATCTTGTTGATGTAGCGTGGATTCATGAACTTCATGGCATTCCAGTTGGAGTCACATCCCCAGTACTGCCAGTCCTGTACGATACCATCCAGCGGAATCTGAAGTTTGCGGTATTTGTCGAGTACGCCGCACAGTTCGTCGGGACTCTTGTAGCGTTCGCGGCACTGCCAGTAACCCATGGTCCAGAGCGGGAACATGGTAGCCTTTCCGGTCAGGTCACGGATGCAGGCGATTACGCCATCCTGTGTGCCGTCTTCGTACAAGAAATAATAATCGGAGCAAAGTCCTACCTGTGAAGAGAAGGAAGTTGCATACGGTGTATCGCTGAAATCAGAGATACCTGGATTATCCCAGTACACGCCATATCCTTTTTCAGATGTAAAATAGGGGATACAGATATTGGTATTGCCGTTTGACAGGTGAATTTGTTGGTTGCGGTGGTTCATGGCTCCGCTCTGGCGTTGTCCTAATCCGTAGATAGCTTCTTCCGGTTCAAGGCTGAATGCCTGGCTGACGGTAAATGCGTCACGGTTTACGTCCTTGCGCGGAATGAAATTGGTACCTTCCACTTTTTCCTTTAACAGTGTTTCCCCTTTCAGGTCGGTATAAGTCACCTTTCCGGTAACCACGTCGAGTGTCACTGTCATTTTTCCGGAGGTCATGCATACCGTGTTTCCATTCTGTTTGTAGGAAATCTCTACCTTTTCGGGAGTCTTGATGACCGGATAACTTTTCTTTTCGGGCATTTCAGCCGAAGGATACTTTACGATACGCACAATAGAAGGAGAGTAGAAAATCACTTCCCCGTTCAATGTGGGTTGTGCAGTCTGGAACTTTCCTCCCTGAGCGGTCTTTTCAAAAGTCTGACCGAAGGAAGACAAACAAGTGGCCAGTGCAGCAAGAAATAAAATCTCTTTTTTCATGTTGAACAAGTTTGTTTTTCGTTAAATCTGAATACAAAGGTTGATGGTTCAAATGTAAAGAGATTCTTTTTAGAGCAGGAGAACAGAATGCGCCAAAGAGCGGTATGAAATGCTTCAGAGAGGGGTCTGATTCATTTTTACCCCTCTTTTGATTCAGATGTATCCCCTTTTTCCTGCTGTTTCTGAAACTCGCTGGGGGTCATTCCGTATTCTTCCTTGAAGCAGGAAGTAAAATATTTCCGGTTGTAATAGCCTAATGCCAGGGCCACTTCGTTTACGGTGGCATGAGGATCTTTCAACATGCGGCAGGCATGCTGCATCTTTACACGGCGGATGTACTCTAATGGAGTAAGCCCCGTAATGGCCTTGAGCTTGCGGGTCAATGTAGAGCGTGACATGTTGACTTTTTCTGCCAGATGCTGTACGTCAAAGTCGGCTTCACTCAGGCTTTCTTCCACGGCTTTCAGGATATTTCCTAACAGAATTTCATCCAGTTTGGCAAATTCCATTTCTGAAATACGGACTTCAGTTTGCGGAACAGGCTTTTCATCGAGGTAGGAACGCATCTTCATCAATTCCGCGCTGTCGGCATACAATTCTTCATTTTTCAGCTTCATCCGGCGGAGGTAGAAACGAAGTCCGACAAAGATTCCGGCTATCACTACCAATATATAGAAGGTAATGGCCCACCTCGTCTGGTAGAAGGCTGGCAGACGCTCAATGTGAAGCCGTGTGATTTTTTCGCTCCATATTCCATACCCGTCGGTTGCTTTCACTTCGAATACGTAATTTCCGTGGGGCAGGTGTTTGTAACTGACGGTGTGTTGTCCCACGGTGGTGTAGTTCCATTCCTTATCCAGTCCGGCCAGACGATAAGCATAACGTATTTTGCGGGCATTCAGATAGTCAAGAGATGAAAAATGAATGTCCAGATCATATTCGTCCGGCTGAAGTGTCAGAGAATTTCCGTTCGCTATGGGTTTGCCCATGACGTACACTCCGGTGATAAATGTCGGAATGTTCTTGCTGTCCTGATCAAGCCGGGCAGAAGGACTTACCGCACAAATTCCCGGGATACCTCCGAAATAGATTCGTCCGTCATCTCCCTTGCAGATGGCTGTTGGGATGAACCGGCGGAGCAGCATGGAATTGTCGGTTGTAAGATAAGTAGAGAACGAATGATTCTTCGGGTTATACTCTATCAGTTTCTGGTTGGTATCTATCCACAGATGGCCGTACACATCGAACTCCAGCTGGTTGACAATGTTTCCGTTCAGTCCGCACAGTCGGGTGTGATCGGTCAGTTTCCCGGTCTGCAGGTTCAGGGAGTATACCCCTCCTTCCTGCGTGCCCATCCAGATGAGGCTGTCTTCCTGCATACTTAGGGAAGTGATGGAGAGAGGAGAGTGGATTTTTTCCCAATGTCCTTTCTTTTGTAGCTTGTAGAGTCCTTTATTGCTTGTTCCAATCCATAGGTTCCCTTGTTTTCCTTCTTTTATACAGCTTACCTGCCCCAGTGTATCACAGATTGTGTGGCATGCATTGTCGTGCAATGAAAAGGCATATAACCCTTGGTTAGTTCCAGCCCACAGGGTCCCGTCGCGGTCTTCGTAAGTCTGTGTAAAGTGCGATTTAGGTCTGTCTGCCGGGAGTTTCAATGTACGTACATGCTTCATTTGCATCCCTTTTCTGCCGAATTCATAAATTATCTGCTTTCCTTCGGGAACTATCCATACATTGTGTTCTCTCTGGGATTTCGACATGTGCTTGATGGCTCCCAATGAAAGCAGGGAAAGGGCTTGGAAATCATTGTGGAAGGTCACCTTGTCATGAATCAGGTCATACAATCCCAATCCGATGCGTTCTTGCGAAATCCACATTTTTCCTTCGCCCGCATCACTCAGTGACATGATGGCTGGCTGGAAGATAATACGTTTCTGCAGGGCTGGCAGGCTGTATTCCTCGGGTGCATTTTCAGAAAAATGTACGATGAAACTTTTGCCATCGAAGGATGCCACCCACAGGTTCTCTTCTTTGTCTTTATAAATTTCGTTCAGCATTCCCCCATAAATGGATGGCAGACGGAAGTCTGTTTGCTGTAGGCTATGGTGTGTGGCATCATAGCGCATAGACACCAGCGAAGTCATGGTGGTCATCCAAAGGTCATTATTACGGTCTTGTGTCAGATAAAGCACACATCCGTCTTTCTTTTCTGCGGGGTTGACGGGAAGTGAAAAATTGGTATATAAAGAATCTTTGGGGGCAGACGGATTGAACAGTAATACTCCGTCAGAGTAAGTCCCTACCCAAAAATAGTTGTGTGTGCGGTCCTGTATGATACACGTCAGATTGCGTGAGGGAGGTGGAGGAGCGAACTGGGTGAAAGTATCAAGTTTGGCATCGTATTGGTAAATGCCTTCCCGTCCTATGGTAATCAAAATCTGTTTTTGCCGGGTTTCACAGAATCCGGCCACCCACGAGGGGGCTTCCTTATGGTCGTATAGCAGATGTGTTTTTTTTAGCCTGCCTGTTGGGGCGTATCTTAGCAGCTTATTGCTTGTAGCTATCCATAAATCCCCGTCGGAGGTTTTCCATATATTGTTGATAAAACTTCTTTGCAATATTTCAGGACTCAGCGAAGTGATTTGCCGGTTTGCCTTATCAAGAATATAGGCTCCATGGTCGGTGCCAAACCAGATTTTTCCCGGTTCTCCTTCGGCAATGCACTGAATGGTATTGTCATTCAGCAGTCCCGGCGTATTGATGTCGGAACGGGTGACTCTAATCTGGTATCCGTCGTCGCAGCAAAGACCGTTCACCGTGCCATACCACATCATCCCTTCGCTGTCCTGAAAAATGCGGTGTATGGCACTGACCGGAAGCTGGGGCAGAGAAGGCACGGGAGTAATCCGGATATTCGAAGCGGCTTGTAAGGTAATTTCTATCAGACTGAAAATGAGTAAAAAACAATATCTTTTCATGGGCTTTTTCAGGACGCAAAAAAACGCAAGTGCATTTGCTCTAAAACGTAAGTACGTTTTGATTGAAACGCAAGTGCGTTTTAATCCAAACGCTTTGGCGTTTTCCTTTAAACGCAAGTGCGTTTTTTCGGGTTAGTTTTATCCATTGTTCCGGTATTCTAACGGACTCATTCCTACATAACGTTTGAAGTATTTTCCGAAGAACGATACATTGGCAAAATTCAGTGAGTCGGAAATGTTCTGGATGGAAAGCTGGGAAGACTTCAATTGCGATTTGGCATCCATGATGACCATAGACGAAATGATGTCCACACAGGTTTTTCCCGTAATCTGCTTCACGGTAGTGCAAAGATGGGCATGCGTAATCTGTAGCTTTTCGGCATACCAGGCTACGTTTCGTGTCTGGTTGTAATGCTGCATGACCAGTTGGGCAAAGTTGCGGCAAATCAGTTCGCTCTTTGATAGCTGATGCACTTCGTCGGTCTTGTTCCGATAGAGGATGGATATACCTTTATGTATGTCGGCATACAGATTGGTCGCGATTTCCGGTCTGATTTTCTCCGGAAGGAATTCATACATTTTGATAAGCAGCTGCATGTACTCCTCCATCATTTTGGCACCTTCCGGCTTTAGATTGATAACGGGACGCCCCAGTGTGATGTACATCGTATCCAGAAAAGAATGCGACTGAAGATTGTGTTCCATAAACTGAGAAGAGAATCCTCCGAAGTAGATGTTCAGGTCTCCCTTGATGTCGTTTATCTGAAAGATACTTCCTGGGGTAAGTACGATAAAGTCGTTGGGCTCTACTGTTATCTTATTGAGATTGACCGAGGCTTCCACTTCTCCGGAAGTACAAAGTACGAAAATCTCGCATTTCAGGCGCACCGGATAGTTTCTGTACAGCCCTAACAGCTCTTTACTGATGCCGGTGCCTACCAGCCATTCTTCGGGCAGATCTATTTTAGGTAATTCTTTTTCCATTTTATTCTGTTTTTTATTTATTGCATGCTTCCACCACTCTTGTTGTCTCCGCCTGCCTTTACGTCATCATTTGTAATGCTACGCTGTGTCTTTTTCACCTGGGTTTTCAATTCGCCGAACCGCCAGCTGATGCTGATGCCGTATCTGCGTGAGGGATAACTGTTTTTCGACCATGAGCGGAACGTGTCTGTCCACACCTCATTGCTATAAGAGTTGTACTTCTGGAAGATATTGCTGGCAAAAAGTGAAATATTCAGCCGTTTGTCTTTCAGGAAAGAACGGTTCAGGTTGACGCCATAATAATAGAAGGAAGAACCTTTTCCTTGCAGGGATATGTAAGGAGTGCTTCCGCCACCGTAGAAGCTGAGACGCAGCTCCCAGGGGATGGTCTGCTGTATGTTCGCAAACACCTCACCGGCAAATCCGCTGTTGCGTGAGTTCAGTTCCTTGCTCTGGTAGTCAGAATAGCTTCCGCTGGTATTGAGTGAGAGGCGGGTGGTGCTGCCCGGATTCCAGTTCATCCATAAAGCCAGGCGTGTGCGCTGGCTTTTGCCTACATTGCCGTAGGTATTCTCCTGTACCCCATTGTTCATGAAGGAGTAGCGCTCAATACCGTTGTTGGTAAACGTATAAGTAAGGTTGGCATTCAGGCTGAACTTGGCACTGAAGGTATTGAAGGTCATTCCAAGAATGTGTGCCTTTTCCGTGTCCAGGTCCGGATTACCGTAGCTGATGGAAGTCGGGTTGCTGGTATCGCGGAAAGGATTGAGGTACCATATTCCCGGACGGTTGATACGCATGTTGTAGTTGGCACGCAGGGTAGCGCTTGTACCTAACATATAAGACAGATTCAGGGTAGGAACCACGTCGTCGAATCCGGCTTTGAAATTGCGTTCGGGCATATAGTCGTATTCCACGTCCATGAACGTATGTTCGTAGCGTACACCGGCTTTTGCTCCGAATTTCTTCCATTTCAACTGATAGTCAGCGTATGCTGCCAGGATGTGTTGTCCCTGCTGGTACTTGCTTGAAAGGTCCTGGCTGGCTTCCATTTCGCCTTGGCCATTTTCCAGGAAATACTGGCTGTCACTGTAGTTTTCACGGAAAATGTATTTCATACCGGCGTCTATGTAGTGCTTCTCATTCAGCGGATTGACATAATCAACCTGTGCCGTATGCTCTGCCGTATGCGCATCGTTGTCGAAATACTGGTGAAGCAGGTTGAAGGGTACATCTTTCATTTCGTCATAGTCGGTATCGGCTTCATTGTTGTTCGGCGAGTTGTTGAACTTGTAGGACAACGTGAGGTATTCTCCTTTCCGTTTAAAAGAATGCTGGTAGTCAGCATTGATACCGATGTTTCCAAACTGACTGATTGACCGGTTGAGAGTCTGGTAACTGTAGCGTTCCTTCCAGTCATTGTCGCTCATGATGGTACGCGAATCGCCGTGTGTGTCAAACTTCCCTCCAAAAACATTGGCTGAAAACGTAATAAGGTTCAGGGTGTCTATCTCATAACTTCCTTCAATGTTGCCGAACTGGAAATTCCCTGTACTCTTGGAAGAACCTTGTGCCAGCAGATGGCGGTAGTCGGTAGACGTAAAATCTTCACGTTCGCTGTCAGAAAGGCTGCGAGGCTGGTTCTGATGGTTGTATGAGTAATTTCCGGTGAGGGTAAGCTTTCCTACCTGTACGGTTCCGTATGCATATCCTGATACCCCCATGTTATTGGCATTGGCTCCGAGAGTAACATTGTATCCCAGCATCTTGGCATCGGTCGTAATGATGTTCAGGATACCTCCGATACCTTCTGCGTCGTATTTGGCTCCCGGTTCCGTTATCACTTCGATGGACTTGACGGAGTTGGCTGGCAGACTGCGGAGCACTTCCTTCGGGTTGTTGCTCATCAGCGTATTGGGCTTTCCGTTTACATGTACCTTGAAATTGCTGGAGCCGTTGACTTGTATGTTGTCTTCTCCATCGACGGTAACGAGCGGTACCTTTCGCAGCATTTCGAGGGTGGTATTGGTTTTGGAGTCAGGATCGTCTTCTATGCTGTAAGAAATTTTGTCAATTTCCGCTTTTACAAGGGGTTTCTGGGCTACTACTTCCACACCTTTCAGCATTTGGGCATCATCACAAGTATAAAGTGTGCCCAGGTCGGCCACCCGCTGGTTATTGGTGATGCTAAAACGGCGGACCACTGTACGTTTTCCTACCGAAGTGATTTGCAGGGTATAATTTCCGGTTTGCGGTAACTTCTCCTGAAATTTTCCTTTCGCATCGGTCACATTCATTCTGACCGGTTTTTCCGGCGATTTGTCTAGCGTAATGCGTATGGTGGCATAAGGCTCGCTTTCATGCGTCAGTGAGTCGACGAGTGTACCTTTCACGGAAAATTGTGCGTGAACATTACAAATGCTTAGAATCAGAAATGTAAAGATGCCTGTAAACTGTGCAAGAATTTTGTGTTTCATAAAAAAAGGTGCGTGGTTGCAGTTTTTGGTTCCTTGTTTACTTCAAGTTGCCCAAAGATAGGGAAAAAATAAACTGCTTCTGTAGGTGGTAAATTAAAAATATGAAAAGGTGTGATAAAAGAAGTAATGGTATATTTTAAAAATAGACCATTGAACGGTCGTAAAAATGCTACTTTTCAGTTAATTATCAAGGCTATTTGGACATTTTCCTTTTGCTGGTTTTAAAAATCAGCCAAAAATAAAATAAATAGACCTTGTGAGGATTTGGGAATTGGTGTTACTTTGCACACGGAAAAATAGATTTCTTTTCGTAGAAATTTGAGAAAATGAAAAAGGTATATTATGGATTGTTGTCCTTATTGTGCGCGGGACTGGTATCGTGTGCGAAAGACGAAGCCCAAAGTTCGCTGAAAGGACGTATAGATGTGAGAGTTAATACAGACCAGAGTCTGTCGGACGATGTGTCGCGGGCTGCCGGAGAAGTAACGGAGCCTGACCTCAAAGATTTTGCACTGACTATAGCGTCGGCAGATGGAGAGGTCTCTAATTCATGGGATAGTTTTGAAAAATTTGAGCCGGTATTTGTGGAAGTGGGCACTTATACCGTTACAGCTTCGTATGGTGAGGCGGAAAGTGAAGGCTTTGATGCGTTGAGTTATTTAGGTAGTACTAATGTAGAGGTGCGTAAGGACGAGACAGCTGAAGCTGCAGTGACATGTGCCATTAACAAAGCCAAGGTATCTGTGGCTTATACGGATGATTTTAAAAAATATTTTTCTTCCTATAGTGCGTATGTCAGTTCTTCAAAAGGAAATAAAGTGACTTATGCAGCCGACGAGACACGCGGTGCGTATTTTGTTCCGGGTGACTTAAGCTTGTTTTTGGAACTGACCCGTCAGGGGATTTCTCAAAAAATAACTTTAAATCCGAAAAACTTTACGGCCGAAGTGAAGCATGAATATCGCTTGACGATGGATGTGGATGCCTCTACGGCTTCTTTGAATATTATATTTAACGACAATCCGGCTTCGGAAGAGAATGTGAGCATCAATATTTCAGATGAAGCACTGAATGCGGCTCCTCCGGTTTTCACGCCTTATGGATTCAAATCGGGTGAAACACTGGAAGTGTTGGAAGGAGAAACTGTGTCGTCTGAGAAGCTGGAGGCTTATCTGAATGCGCCTGCCGGACTTTCTAAATGTGAACTGACTACGGTTTCAGAGGCATTAAAAGCGCAGGGATGGCCGGAAAAAGTGGATTTAATAAACCTTACTGAAGAGCAGTCTCAGAAACTCACGGAACTGGGATTGTCAACAAGGGGACTGGGGGCTAATCATGATAAGATTGCCTTGATTGACTTCCGGAATGTGCTTTCTCATTTGTATTGTGTGGCAGACAGAAATGATACTCATGTCTTCACACTGAAGGCAACGGACGCACTGACTAAAGTGTCGGATGATTTGGTGTTGAACGTAACTACTCGCAATAACGGTTTTGCCATTACTTTGCCAGAATCTGTACCTTACGGAAGTACTACGATGACTGCTGATTTGACTTTAGAAGGTAATCCTGCTTTAGTTAAGTTCTTTTATTTTTATTTGGGTGTTGATCAGGAATTTAGGTCTGAAAATATTAACATACAGCCGGGGACAGAAGAAAATAAATATAAGGTGACATTTACTTATCCAGAGCCTTTGGTGGATACAGAAAATGTAGTGAAGTTTAAAGCGCAGTGTGGTGCGAAAACCTTTGAAAGTACTTTTAAGGTGGAAGACCCGGAACTGACATTGTCTTTAAAGAATGGTGATGCGGATGTGTGGGCGAAACATGCAGATTTCCAGATTGTGGCATCTGCAAAATCACGCGTCTCACGAACTGTTTCTACATCAACTATAGAACTTCAATATGAAGAAAGTGAGAATGTGTGGAAAAAGTGGGATAATGTGATTTTTGATGGAACTAATGGTTTTACAGTTAATGGATTAACTTCTGGTACGTCTTACAAATTCCGTGCGGTTTATTGTCAGGATGTTTATTCTAATGAATTTACAATTAAGACAGAATACGAATTATCAGTTCCTAATTCCGGTATGGAGGATTGGCATTATACTCGTCCAAGTGGAGTAGAATATTGGGAGGTGTGGTATGCTTGCAAAGAGGGTGAGCAACCTATTTGGAATACAATGAATCAGTTGACTACTTCTGAGGGAGGTAGCTCAGGAGGTGCTTTTAATCCGAATAGAGATGCATATCGTTATAATGCAAATTCAGGTACAATTCGTTCTACAGGCAAAGATGGCGGTTATGCTGCACAAATAAGAGCTGTAGGATGGGGACGAGGTAATAATGCTGGAAGTGTTGCAAATGCAAAATATGCAACAGTTGGTGAATTGTATATAGGACATTATGACTCTGAAACTAAAACAGCTGTGTATGATGGAATTGAATTTACATCAAGGCCAAAATCTTTAACTTTTGATTATAAATATACTCCAGGCAAAGGTGGTGACCAATATTATGCGGAAATTGTGATTTTGAATAAGCAAGCGGATGCAGTTACTGAAATTGGGCGTGGCCTATCACGTAATGGAAACTCTGTCGGAGAATGGACACCAGTGACAGTTGATATCGAGTATACAGAAGTTGGTAAGAAGATGAAAGCAACTCATATGTATATTGTATTTAAGTCTGGCGATAATGCTGGAAATGATTATTTTAATACAGTACCAGGTTTTGGTAATCTTTCAAAAGGTGAATACGTTGGAAGTGAGTTTTTTGTTGATAATATTAAACTGAATTACGAATAAAAGCCTACATAATATGAAGAAATATTTTTTAATCTGTTTGACTCTGCTTGCGGGTATGTTAGCTTTCACGGCTTGTCATAGTGAAGTCATGGAAGGACAATCCACAGGAAAAGGGGAACTGAATTTAGCTTCCATGACAGCAGAAGTAAATACGGAAGTGGAAACCGTGTATTTAGGTTCACGTGCAGAATCGGGTACAGATTTCAGTAACTATATAGTGACGGTTTATGATGCTCAGTCACAAAAGGTAAATCAATGGAAATACAGCGAAATGCCTGAAATCGTATCTTTGGCAGTAGGAACCTGTACGGTAGAAGTGACTTCTGCTGAAGCACCAACCAACGGCTTTGATATACCTTATTATAAAGGTTCTACTACTTGTGAAATTAAGGAAAATGAAATAGTGGATGTACCTGCAATTACCTGTAAACTCGCTAATATGATGTTTTCGGTGGAATACGATGAAGAATTCAAGAGCAAGATGAGTGAGGATGTGGTGACAACAATTACTGTTGGAGACAATTCTTTGGAAATTCCGGGCTCGGAAACACGTAAGGCGTATTTGGTCGCTCCTGGAGGAGAGACCACTTCTGTGACGGTTACTTTAAAGGGTACAATTGATGGAGAAGCGATAGACTATAGTGAGCGGTTTGATGTAAAAACGGGTGTACATAATGTCATCAAATATGACTTTGTTCCGGTAAGCGATGGTACTGGAGATGGTAGCACATTGAAAGTGGCTATTAATGTAGACTCTTCGCTGACTGGCTCGGATGAAGTGATTGGTGTGAATCCGGGTGAAGAACCGGGAATTGATGATTTTCCTGAAGGTGGAGGTGAAGAACCGGGAGACGGAGATGGTGAACAAAACATGCCGACAATTGTTGGTTCTAATTTTAATGGAAGTCCTTTTGATATTAGCAAAGATGTATTGAATGTTTCTATTAAAACCGATATGGATAATCCTATACCTTTGCAGGTTACGCTTTCTGCTCCTAACGGTATTGCGCATGTATACGTAACAATTGATTCAGAAACATTGACAGAGGATTTGTTGACTGAAGTAAATTTGGCTAAAAATTTTGATTTGGCTGAACCAGGAGATTTGGAATCAGGGTTAAATAATTTGGGACTGCCAACAGGACAGAAGGTGATAGGGCAGGAAACAGTTCTTTTTGATATCACTAATTTCACTCCTTTGTTGGGTATGTTTGGAGTTGCGACGCATAATTTTATTATTCGTTTAGTTGATCAGCAGAATTTAGAAGTTACGCAAACTTTAAAGATAAAGAGTGTAGAATGATGAAACATTATTACATAATATTTCTTCTTGTGGGGACTATATTAAGCTTGGTATCCTGCAAAGAAGATACGGGTATTGCTGAAACTGAAGGAATCTTGAAATTATCCGTTGGGGTATCGGATAAGGTGGAAGTGGTTTCCCGGAGTCTGGCAGAAGAAGAGCAGAGTGTGCTGGAGAAAAATTGCAAGGTTCGTATTTATAGCGGAGAAACCTTGGTGCAAAAGTATCAGGGGATAGAAAATTTGCCAGCGGAAATAGCCTTGGCTAATGGAACTTATTCGGTACGAGTTACTGCGGGGGATTCTGTGGCAGCTTCGTTCGAACAGCGTTTCTTTGAAGGAATAAAGGAATTTGCTATTGCGAAAGGAGAAACCAGTACAGTGGAAGTGAATTGTGGTATTGCCAATACGGTGGTTGCTATTGCCTGGGACCAGTCGTTGCAGCAAGTATTTAAGGACGATTGTCAGGTAACAATCACTTCTGCTACAGGAGAGTTGGTATATTCATCTGCAAATGCTGATGTAAAAGGATATTTCAGTTTGCCGGAAGATAACCGGAAACTTACTTGTAAGTTCAGTGCTACGACCCTGGGAGGCGAGGAATATGTCAGAACTACAGAATTATCGGATGTGAAAGATGCTACACTTTATAATCTGACCTATAGTTATTCATCTGTAGAACAAGGCCCTACTGGTGGAGCGGCATTGCAGATTCAGATAGATGAAACTCCATTAGTTGAAAAAGAGCATGTCATTACAATTAAGCAGCGTCCGGTCATTACTTGTAAAGATGGAGAAGAAACGGCCTATGACCTTGATCAGCCTATGTATCTGGAGCTGAAAGCCCAGAAGAATTTTTATGTGCGGGTGGCTACGTCTTCCACATTGAAAAGTCTGATAATTCATAATGAACATTTTCAGGAGTGGGGATTTTGGAATCAGTTTGATATGTTGTATCTGGAAGGGCAAGACGAAAAGTTGAAGGAGTTTGGTATTTCGGTTTCTGATAAAAAGCAGACTTTGTCTGGAGATGTGTGGACGATACAGTTTGCAAAAGGGTTGATTGCCAAAATGACAGCGAATGAAGGTAGTGTCTCTACCACAATTGAAGCTGTAGATGACGAAGGAAAAAGCCGCAAAGTAGTATGGAATATTGTGGCTTCTAATGCCACGGTGGTGACGGATGAAATTATTCCTTATGAGGTGTGGACCTCGAAAGCTACTTTACGTGGAACGGTAACTACAGCATTGGAATCTGTTCCTAAATTCCGATACCGTGCCAAAAATACGGCAGATTGGACAACTGTGGAGGCTACACGGGTAGAAAAAGCCTTTAATAAGGAAATTACAGGATTGACACCTGGTACTACTTACGAATATCAGGCTATGGATGGGGATAAGGCTTCATCTATTACGTATGAGTTTACTACAGAAACTGCTTTCCAACCTGAAAATGCAGGGTTTGAATATACTTCAGGAAGTGTGCCAACTCTTATTTATGGCTCAGGGCAGAATATGTGGTGGGATACAGGAAATGGTGGTTCGAAAAATGCAGGTATAGACTTAACGACTCCAGATAAGTCTGTTAAGCATAGTGGAAACCAGTCTTTGTTACTGGCTTCTCAAAACGCTAAAGTTTTAGGATTCGGTAAGTTTGCAGCTGGAAACCTTTTTGCAGGAAAATTTTTGACTACAGATGGAATGGATGGCGTTTTGGGATGGGGACGTCCTTGTACAAGCCGTCCGAAGGCCTTAAAGGTTTGGGTACGTTATGAACCGGGAATTGTAGATGTAGGAGGTAGTCATATTTCTAATGATGAAACAGACCACGGTATTATCTATGTAGCAGTTGGTGATTGGGCTGGACAGGAAGCTGAAGGTGAGACTTGGTCGTTTGTGGTTCGAACCAAAAACTCATCCAGTTTGTTTAGTACAGCAAAAGGTACTTATTCAGGAGATGGCATCATAGCATACGGTGAGAAAATATTTACAGAAGCTTATAAGGACGGCGAAAATATGAAAGAGTTGACTATTGAACTGGATTATGATAGTTATGGAGGTACACAACGTAAACCTACTTCTATTATCATAGTTTCATCGGCAAGTCGATATGGTGATTATTTTGAGGGAAGTACTTCTAGCAGAATGTGGCTTGACGATATGGAGCTGATTTATGAATAAGAAAATAATTTGATAGAATTTGTGAAGAAACTGTTATGTATAATATGCCTTGCGTGTATTGCCTTTGGGGGGTATGCGCAAGGCGGTCAAAAGAAACTTCCGCCAAAAGTCTTTGTCCCGAAAGGACAATGGATTGCCGGAAGTTCAGTGTCGTATTCAGAACATACGGAAAATAACTATGATTTTCTGGTGGTAGAAAAAATTAATTCGGACGGGTATTCTTTTAAATTGAGCCCGATGTTTGCCTATGCCTTGAAAGATAATATGGCGTTGGGAGGACGCTTTAAATATGGGCGTACATTGGTGCGTATGGATGAAACTCAACTGAATTTGGATGATGAGACGTCATTTGACATCAACAATATTTACCAGTTGAAACATTCTTATTCTGCCATGGCTATTTTTCGAAACTATATTCCTTTAGGGGATAGCAAGCGTTTTGCGGTGTTTAGCGAGACACAGTTAGAAGTCGGTGGAAGTCAGTCGAAGGTCTCAAATGGAAAAGGTGAAGCGCTTACTGGTACTTATTCCAAGTCGACCGACCTTGGGTTTGGAGTTTCTCCGGGAATGGTAGCTTTTATCAATAACTATACGGCAGTGGAAGTCAGTATCGGTGTGTTAGGAGTTAATCTGAGCAAGACAAGACAGGTTACAAATCAGGTGGAGACAGGAGAGCAATCGTCTACCTCCGCGAACTTTAAGATTAATATATTCTCAATCGGTTTGGGAATTGCATTTTATTTGTAAGCATGATGAAGATGAAATTGTATATAATGTGGTGTTTGTTCTTCTGTATGGGATGTTTGCAGATGAAAGCTCAGGCGGTGGACTCAGTAGCGGTGACTCGTGGAGATTCATTGGTGAAATACAAACTGGTGGTAGTGCATGACACGGTGTATGTGCCGATACCGGAAGCAAAGATGCCGGTGGATTCTTCGCGGATTATTTATACCAAGCCTGTGGGGCGTTATGACCGTGGAATTACCAATTATCGTTTTATCCCGAAAAATAAATGGATTGGCGGGGTGACTGTATCTGTATTCAATTTTGAAAGTGACAACAGCAGGTTGTTGTTTTCGTTGTTGAAGGATATTGATTTGAATTTGCGTACCTTGTCGGTAAAACCTTTTGTAGGTTATGCGATAAAGGATAACACGGTGGTCGGTTTGAAATTTGGATATTCTCGTATTTCAGGAGGTATAGATAACTTGGCATTGAACATAGAAGACCTGGATATTGCCTTGAAAGATATTAAATACACGGACGATTCTTATTCTTTCAGCTTGTTCCATCGTTCTTATATCGGTCTGGACCCCAAAGGCTTGTTTGGACTTTTTAATGAAACGACCTTGGGATATAGTACGGGCTCTACCCGTTTTTCACGAGGGGCAGATGAAACGCTAAAATATACGGATACGTCCATCAATCAGTTGAAGGTAGGTATTAATCCGGGTATTGCTATTTTCATCATGCCTAATGTGGGGGCTGAAGTCTCTTTTGGAGTGGCTGGCTTTACTTATAACTGGGAAAAACAGAAAAAAAGTTCGGGTGAAACCGGAAAGCGTACGAACAGTGGAGCAAATTTTAAAATCAACTTGTTTAATATTAATATTGGTTTAACGGTGTGTATCTGATGAAGAAGATGATGACAATAGATAGAATGAGGAGACTGATGCTTTGTCTGTCCGTTTGTTTGCTGGCAGCTTGTATTCAGAATGATTTGCCTTATCCCACCGTGAAGCTTTATATTACGGGAATGACCGTAGAAGGCCAGGTGGGAAGTGCTGTGATTTCGAATGAGGAACGGAAAGTGACTCTGGAACTTGAGGAGACTGTGAATCCTCACCAGGTGAAGGTACAGATGTTGGAAATGACGGAGGGAGGTACGGCAACTATCGGTCCGGATTCGATTGTGGATTTGACAAAACCTTTGCAGGTTACTCTTTCCTTATATCAGGATTATGTGTGGACTATAGAGGCTAATCAGACGATTGCACGTACGTTTACTGTAACAGGTCAGGTGGGGCAAGCTAAATTTTATCCGGATGTACGTGAGGCGTCTGTCAATATTCCAAGGGAGAAGGGATTGGGAATGATAGAAGTCACGGATTTGAAATTGGGTCCGGAAGGTTCGACTCAGAATGGAGTGACAGGAGTACCTGCACTTCAGTGGGAGAAGAAAGGAGGCTTTGCCACAGCAAAGGTGCAGGTGAAATACAGTGATTTCATGGATGAAGAATGGACTTTGTATGTCAATCTTTCAGATATAACAGTAGGAGTAAACAGTGTGGATGCCTGGACAAATGTAGCTTGGGTACATGGATTTGGCCATGATGGGGCAGACAACGGTTGTGAATACAAGAAGGAAGGAGATACAGACTGGACACGAGTCGATGCGTCAGAATTGACTCATGAAGGAGGTAACTTTACAGCTCGTATTATCCATTTGCAGGCAAATACTACCTACGTATGTCGTGCTTATTCGGGAGAAGAGTATGGAGAGGAAACAAGTTTCACTACAGGAGATGCGGCTACGATTCCAAATATGGAATTTGAGGATTGGCATCAGGAAGGAAAAGTGATTTGTCCATGGAAGGAAGGAGAGACTCGCTGGTGGGATACTGGTAACTGGGGTAGTACTACCATTGGTGAGAAATATAATATTACTTTGTCTACAGAGGATATACGTTCTGGTAGCACTGGTAAATATGCGGCAAAATTGGAGTCTAAAAAGGTTGTAGTAAAATTTGCAGCAGGTAATTTATTTATCGGTGAATATAAAGAAACGGATGGTACAAATGGTATTTTGGGTTTTGGTCGTGAGTTTTCTGCACGTCCAACAAAGTTAAAAGGCTATTTTAAGTATACTGTAGCTAATATTGACAATGCGGATAATGCACATAAAGATTTGATGGGAAAACCAGATACTTGCATTGTCTGGGTTGCTTTGGGGGATTGGAGTGAACCGGTGGAAATACGTACAAATCCGAGTAACTCGAAATTCTTCGATAAAAAAGACCCGAATATCATCGCGTATGGTGAAATGAATTGTGGGGAAACTGTATCTGCCTATAAGGACTTTGAAATAGAACTGGATTATCGTTCTACCAGCCGTGTTCCGAAATATTTGCTGATAGTATGTTCTGCCAGCAAATATGGAGATTATTTTACGGGAGGAGCAGGTTCCACCATGTGGGTAGATGATTTCAGCTTTGAATATGATTATTAGGTACTTCTACTAATTAGTCATCCGAAATATAAGTTCATGGTAAACAAGTCTATTATTCTATTTGTTAGTAATAGATAAAGATAAACTTGTTTACCATGAATTTTATTATACGCAATCTACTTCTATTCACTGTTTTATTATGTACTGTAGCTTGTTCTTCGGATGAGAATTTCGACCAGTCTTCTTAGGAATATATAGATTTTAGAGTTTCTGTGTCGGGGCAGTCGCGTGTGGCGATACAGAAAGACGGGAGTGGAGACTTTCTGGCGGGAGATGAGGTGGCCTTGCGAGTATATGAGTCTCAACCGGATAAGCTTCAGGATAAAACGCTGCTACTTTGCGAAGGAAAACGGTGGACTTCTTCCTTATATTGGAAAGACTGGGAGGAAACTCCTCATTTTTATGCAGCCTGGCCTTCTGCTACTCAGATTGAGCTGTGGGAGGGAGCCTGCTGGTATGTGCATCGGGTGAATCAGAACCAGTCGGCAGAGAAGGATTTTTTATCTTCTGATTTATTGGTAGCTGATGCGGAAGGGCAGCGATATTCGCTAGTGAATTTGGATTTTCGCCATGCCATGAGTCGAGTAACGGTGAATGTAAGAAACATGGAAGAGACCCTGTCGGACGAGGAACGAAAGCAGATGCAAGTGTATGTACATGGATATTTATCGGGTAGATTTGCTTTATCAGGAAATGCGGTGCAGGCTGCGGACGAGACGGGCTGGATACAAGCGTTTCCAATGGAAGAAGAAGGTAGTTTTGCCGCTTTGGTTGTTCCGGGAGGGTTGGAACGTTTTCGGACAGAGGGTTGGATAAAAATCGTAGCAGAAAATCGGGAACTGGTGTATAACGCACCGGAAAGTATCGGAAATGGTTTGGAAAGCGGGAAGCAGGTGACTGTGAACTTGCAATTGAAATCGGAGGAAGTGGTACCGGAAGAACCTGTCTGGTGGGTAGAGGGTATACAGCCCTCCGAACAGTGGGAATATGAGGCTCCGGCGTATCGTATGCCTTGGACGCAGAATTGCGGGTGGTTTGATTGCAACAAGCTGAATGCTAAGGATACCAGCCCTACGGGAGATGGAAGAACGTGCTGGGAGGCTTCTTCTTCGAATCTGATGCACTGGTGGCTGAATGCGAACCGTAGTTATGTGGAACGTTATCTGGAATATAAACGTCGTCTGAACCCGGAATTTTCGATTCCTTCGGCTTATCCGGATTCAAAGCATAGTGAAATTTATCAAGGATTCAAGAACCGTTTTGGCAATAATTCGGGGTATATCGTATCGGGTGTAAACTGGTTCTTATCGGGAATTTGCAATCGGGTGATGTATCCTCAGGATGTACCGGAACAGGAAAATGCGGGCTTCTTTTTTGAGGTGTTCGGTCGAAATTCGCTGGTGAAGCAGTATGGCAACGGCTATATGACGAAGGAGGAGTTTAATAACGCCATCAAATTGGCCAGGAAGCAGGGAATGGGCGTCGGACTGGATATTTTTATTCAGGGAGGCGGGCATGCCATAAATCTTTGGGGAGCTGAGTTCGATGAGAAGGGAGAGGTGAGTACGATTTACCTGGTAGATAACAATGACGGGAATTTAGGTGACTGGATGTATAAGGCTAAAATTGTGTATGAGCAGGATGCTTCAAGCGGTTCTTTGTTTACTTACATGAAGTGGGTTTATAATGAAGACTTGAAGATAAAAATTATGGATTTAGTGCTGTTGGATAAAGGTACTTCTTATTGGGAGTCATTCTTTAAAAACAAAAACGGGTGAAACTTGAAAGTTCAAGTCCCACCCGGATTTATAAACTAAAAATTAAAGTTTTATACGATTCCTTGAGCCATCATAGCGTTAGCTACTTTCATAAAGCCGGCTACGTTAGCACCTTTCACATAGTTGATATAACCATCGGGTTCTGTACCGTATTTCACACAAGCTTCGTGGATGTTCTTCATGATGCTCTTCAGCTTTTCGTCTACTTCTTCCTGACTCCAGCTCAGTTTGATAGAGTTCTGAGTCATTTCCAGACCTGATACAGATACACCACCTGCATTGGCTGCCTTACCCGGAGCGTAAAGAATCTTCGCATCCTGGAATACGCGGATTGCTTCTGGAGTAGAAGGCATGTTAGCTCCTTCTGATACAGCAAATACGCCGTTTGCTACCAGTGCTTTAGCATCGTCACCGTTGATTTCATTCTGTGTAGCGGAAGGAAGAGCGATGTCTGCTTTTTCATTCCAAGGACGAGCACCTGCTACATATTTGCAACCGTATTTTTCCGCATATTCACGGATACGTCCGCGGTAGAGGTTCTTCAATTCCATGATGTAATCCAGTTTTTCGCGGTCGATACCATCCGGATCATAGATGTAACCGTCAGAGTCGGACATGGTAACTACTTTAGCACCCAACTGAATCAGTTTTTCTACAGTATACTGTGCTACGTTTCCTGAACCAGATACCAGACAAGTCTTACCCTTGATGTCGATGTTACGGGTTTTCAGCATTTCCAGCAAGAAATAGATGTTACCGTAACCTGTAGCTTCCGGACGGATAAGTGAACCACCAAATTCACGTCCTTTACCAGTCAATACACCGCTAAATTCGCGAGTCAGTTTTTTGTACATACCGAACATGTAACCTACTTCACGACCGCCTACACCTATATCACCGGCAGGAACGTCAGTTTCAGGACCGATGTGGCGCCACAATTCCAGCATGAATGCCTGGCAGAAACGCATTACTTCTGCATTTGACTTGCCACGTGGAGAGAAGTCTGATCCACCTTTGCCACCACCCATCGGAAGAGTAGTCAGTGAGTTCTTGAAGGTCTGTTCGAATGCCAGGAACTTCAAAATTCCCAGGTTTACAGAGCTGTGGAAACGGATACCGCCTTTGTACGGGCCGATAGCGTTGTTGTGTTGTACACGGTAACCCATGTTGGTCTGGATGTTACCTTTGTCGTCCATCCAAGTGACACGGAACTGGTATACGCGATCTGGAATACACAGACGTTCAATCAAGTTTACTTTGTCGAATTCAGGGTGTTTGTTGTATTCCTCTTCGATAGTTCCTAACACTTCTTCTACTGCCTGATGATACTCAGGTTCATTGGGGAATCTTCTTTTCAGATCTTCCAGAACTTTAGCTGCATTCATAATTAAAAAAGATTATCTGTCTTATTTATTGGTTTTGAAAAATCACAGTAATATGTTTCTTCTTGTTTGATGTGCCAAAAATATAGATAAAAATTTATTTATGCAACAATAAATCAAGAAAAGTGAGAAAAAAGCGTCAAAAATCCTTTTTTATCTATTTATTCGTGTTCATTTGTTTCTACTTTTCAGCGATTTGATGATAGGGATAAACACCAGGGCACCCGATATGAGTATCATAATGACAAGCGGACCGTCTATTCTGGGAGCAGAGGTAAGCACCAGGAAGCAGAGGGCGGCCCAGCACAGGGTGAGTACGACACATTGTGTCTGATTGAGTGGTTTTCTCATGGCTGATGGAAAAATGACACACGGAGGAACGGTGGCAAGGCTGGATGTTCCGGGCTTGCGGCTGTTCCTCCGTGCGGGGTTAGATAAATCGGTAAATGCGGCTTATTGCGCCTTTTTCTTCTTGTCGACAATGGCATCAATGCAGGCAATGGCGGTGATGTTGACAATGTCGCGCACGGAACTTTCAATGTCGGTGAAGTGGATTGGTTTGTTCAATCCCATCTGAATCGGGCCGATGACTTCTGTCTCGCTCATGCTCTGGATGAGCTGGTAGGTGGAGTTGGCTGAACTCAGGTTCGGGAATATCAGCGTGTTTACTGCTTTTCCTTTCAGGCGGGTGAAAGGATATTTCTCGTCGCGAAGCGTATCGTTCAGGGCGAATTTCACTTGCATTTCACCATCGATGGCCAAATCCGGATATTCCCGGTGAAGCTGGTTGATGGCTTCGTGTACTTTGGCCGGGCTTCCTTCGGCATCGGAACCGAAGTTGGAATAGGACAGCATGGCCATGACGGGTTCCTGATTGAAGAAGCGAACGGCTTTGGCCGACAGTTTGGCAATATCTATCAGGGTGTCAGTGTCCGGATGGCGGTTAATCAATGTGTCGGCAATGAAATAGGTTCCTTTCTTGGAGTTCAGGATGTGCATGGTGCCGAAATGCTTGTATTCCGGCTGGATGCCGATTACTTCCTTGGCCACCTTGATGGTGTTGGAGTATTTGGTGTACAATCCGGTAACGAATGCATCTGCTTCACCGGTTTCCACCATCATCATGCCGAAATAGTTGCGTTCGAACATCTTGTCGTTGGCTTCCTGGAAATTGGCACCTTCGCGGGCACGTTTTTCGCAGAGGATACGGGCATAACGTTCGCGGCGTTCAGATTCACGGTCGTGGCGCAGGTTGACTATTTCAATGCCTTCCAGGCTCAGGTCGAGTTCCTTGGCCAGCTTTTCGATACGTTCTTCATTGCCCAGAAGGATAGGATGGCAGATGCCTTCTGCCTTGGCTTCTACGGCAGCCTTTAACATGTTGGGATGGATGCCTTCTGCGAAAACCACACGCTGCGGGTTGCTGCGGGCCGTTTCATACAACTGGCGGGTCAGTTTGTTTTCCTGTCCCATCAGTTCTCTCAGGTGGTTCTTGTATTCTTCCCAGTCGGTAATCTGCTTGCGGGCCACTCCCGATTCCATGGCGGCCTTTGCTACGGCCATGGACACTTCGGTAATCAGACGCGGGTCGACCGGTTTCGGGATGAAGTATTCGGGGCCGAAACTCAGGTTGTTTACGTGGTAGGCTTCATTGACTACATCGGGCACCGGTTTCTTTGCCAGGTTGGCGATGGCGTGTACGGCAGCCAGTTTCATTTCTTCGTTGATGGCTGTAGCGCGTGTGTCGAGTGCTCCACGGAAGATATACGGGAATCCGATGACATTGTTTATCTGGTTGGGATAGTCGGAACGTCCGGTCGACATCAGGACATCCGGACGGGAAGCCATGGCGTCTTCGTATGAGATTTCCGGAGTAGGGTTGGCCAGTGCGAAGACAATCGGGTGGGAAGCCATGCTGCGTACCATATCCTGACTCAGGACATTTCCTCTTGACAAGCCAAGGAACACGTCGGCTCCCTTGATGGCTTCTGCCAGTGTGTGGATGTCGGTACGGTCTGTCGCAAAATATTTTTTCTGCTCATTCAGGTCGGTGCGTTCTTTGGAAATGACTCCTTTGCTGTCGAGCATGACAATGTTTTCCAGACGGGCACCGAGCGCCACATATAATTTGGTACAAGATACGGCAGATGCACCGGCACCGTTGACCACGATTTTCACCTCTTCTATTTTCTTTCCGGCCACTTCCAGTGCGTTCAGCAGTCCGGCACTGGAGATGATGGCTGTACCGTGCTGGTCGTCGTGCATTACCGGAATGTCCAGCTCTTCTTTCAGCCGTTGTTCTATCTTGAAACACTCCGGTGCTTTGATGTCTTCCAGGTTGATGCCTCCGAAGGTAGGAGCGATGGCCTTTACGGCTTCGATGAATTTGTCCGGGTCTTTTTCGTTTACTTCGATGTCGAATACATCAATGCCCGCATAAATTTTAAACAGCAGTCCCTTTCCTTCCATTACGGGTTTTCCGCTCATGGCACCTATATCTCCTAAACCTAATACAGCTGTTCCGTTAGAGATAACGGCTACCAAGTTACCTTTGTCGGTATAGTCGTATGCGGTATCCGGATTCTTCTGGATTTCCAGACAAGGTTCAGCCACTCCGGGTGAGTAGGCCAGTGATAAATCCCGTTGTGTTTGGTAAGGTTTGGTAGGAACAACTTCTATTTTCCCCGGTTTGCCTTGTGAGTGATAGAGCAAGGCTGCTTCTTTCGTTATTTTTGTCATATTTCTTCGCTTTTTAGTTGTTTCAAAGAATAATCTATCGCGCAAATGTAGGAATAAAATGACAAATGGACTGTTTTTTTATGAAAAAAACTATAAAATGAACAGAAGGTTGTGAGGTGTATGTTTTTTTTGTCGATATTTTTTGTCGATTGGTCTGATATTCTCGGCTATATGTAATGATATTGTGTCATTATGGTTATTCTTAGTTAAAGCCCCTTTCCATGGCTTGATTTTTTTCCTATATTTGCACGATAAAAAACTAAAGGAGGCCGTAAAGTTTTCAGTGGGAAACTTTAGAAATAGGATTAACGAGAATAAAAACCAAATTTTATATATGAGTATAAGTATGAGCACAAAAAGAAACAGAAGTTTTTCTTCTAGCCGAGTGGCATTCTATGCATTGACTCTTTCGATGCTGACTGCTTGCGGCGGTCAAAGCGGTAAAATGGGTGATGACGAATTCACAGTGCAGGAAGTGGTCTCTACTTCCAGCAACCAGGTGACAAAGTACCCGGCAACTATCAAAGGTTTGCAGGATATTGAAATTCGTCCTCAAGTATCAGGATTCATTGTGAAATTGTGCGTAGACGAAGGTGCTACTGTACATAAGGGACAGGCATTGTTCCAGATTGACCCTACTCAGTATCAGGCGGCATTCGATCAGGCCAAAGCGGGAGTTGAGTCTGCAAAAGCAAATTTGAAGACAGTGACTGAAACGGAAGCCAACAAGAAAATGCTTCACGAACAGAAAATCATCAGTGATTTCGAATACCAGACGGCTGTCAATAATCTGTTGACGGCAAAAGCGAACCTGGCGCAGGCTGAGGCTTCGTATACGGCTGCCAAGCAGAATCTGGGATTCTGTACGGTGACCAGTCCTTCTGACGGTGTGATCGGTACGTTCCCTTACCGTATCGGTGCGTTGGTAAGTGCGTCGATTTCAGAACCGTTGACTACGGTGTCTCAAATCGGTGACATGTACGTGTACTTCTCGCTGACAGAGAAAGAACTGCTGGCATTGACCAAAGCAGGAGGAACACTGAAGGAGCAATTGGAAAAGATGCCGGAAGTTCAACTGGAACTTTCAGATGGCAGTATCTACGCTGAGAAAGGTAAGATTGACGCCGTGAGCGGGGTTATTGACCAGACCACAGGCTCGGTGAGCATGCGTGCCACTTTCCCGAACAAGCAGAACATCCTGCGAAGCGGAGGTATGGCAAATGTCATCTTCCCTTACACGATGGAAAACGTGTTGCTGGTTCCGCAGTCGGCTACAGTAGATATTCAGGACAAGAAGTTCGTGTATGTGCTGCAACCGGACAGTACCGTAAAATATACTGAAATCCAAATCTCAAACCTGAATGACGGAAAGAACTATATCGTGCTTGACGGCCTGAAGTCAGGTGACAAGATTGCCGTAGAAGGCGTAACCCGTTTGAACGACGGTATGAAGATTACTCCGATTACTGCGGCACAGAAGGAAGCCAAATACCAGCAGGCTCTAAAAGACCAGCGCGAAGGCAACATAGCCAGTGCATTTAATTGATAAACGTGAATCGTTATATATAATAAGGTATATATAGAATGAGACTAGATAAATTTATTAACCGTCCGGTATTATCAACCGTAATCTCCATTTTGTTGGTAATCTTGGGTTTCATCGGGCTTGCCACACTGCCTATTACCCAGTATCCGGACATCGCACCTCCTACCGTTTCGGTGAGTGCGACTTATACGGGTGCCAATGCGCAGGCCGTATTGAACTCTGTGATTTCTCCGTTGGAGGACCAGATTAACGGTGTGGAAAACATGATGTACATGCAGTCTACCGCTACCAACAACGGTTCGGCACGTATCACGGTGTACTTTAATCAAGGAACTGACCCGGATATGGCGCAGGTCAACGTACAGAACCGTGTGACTCAGGCACAAGGTCTGTTGCCTGCCGAAGTAACCAAAGTCGGTGTGACTACGATGAAACGTCAGACTTCCATGTTGATGATTTTCTCCGTATATGATAAGGAGGATAAATATAACATCGAGTTCCTCGAAAACTATGCCAGTATCAATTTGATTCCGGAAATCAAGCGTGTAAGCGGTGTGGGTGATGCCAATGTGATGGGTACCGACTACTCTATGCGTATTTGGTTGAAACCGGACGTGATGGCGCAGTATAAATTGGTGCCGAGCGACATTACAGGAGTATTGGCAGAACAGAACGTGGAAGCCGCTCCGGGACAATTCGGTGAACGTGGTAACCAGTCGTTCCAGTATACTATCCGTTACAAAGGACGTTTGTCAAGTGAAACTGAGTTCGGCGACATCGTTATCAAGTCTTTGCCAGGCGGTGAACTGCTTCGCCTGAAGGATGTAGCCGAAATGGAACTGGGCCGTCTGACCTATAACTTCAACAATACGGTAAACGGGCATAAGGCGGTTTCTTGTATTGTTTACCAGATGGCAGGAACCAATGCGACGGAAACTATCGCCAATCTGGAGAAGGTGCTTGCCGAATATGAAAAGAATCTTCCGGAAGGATTGGGTATCAACATCGCGCAGAGTGCCAACGACTTCTTGTTCGCTTCTATCCATGAGGTTGTCAAGACCTTGATTGAAGCTTTCATCCTGGTGTTCATCGTGGTATATATCTTCTTGCAGGATATGCGTTCTACTCTGATTCCGGCGATTGCTATTCCGGTAGCTTTGATTGCTACCTTCTTCGCCTTGAAGTTAATCGGCTTTAGTATCAACTTGCTGACCCTGTCCGCAATGGTGCTTGCGATTGCCATAGTCGTTGACGATGCCATAGTCGTCGTCGAGGGTGTCCATGCCAAGCTGGACCAGGGGTATAAGTCGACCCGTGAGGCTTCCATTGATGCCATGAGCGAACTGGGCGGTGCCATCGTTTCCATTACGTTGGTGATGATGTCCGTGTTTATCCCGGTAAGTTTCATGAGCGGTACGGCAGGTACGTTCTACCAGCAGTTCGGTTTGACCATGGCGATTGCCATCGGTTTCTCAGCTCTGAACGCCTTGACGCTTTCTCCGGCGTTGTGTGCCTTGTTCCTGAAGCCGCACAATTCAGAGGCTACACTGAAAGAACGCATGGGCACAGCCTATAAGGAATCGCGCAAGATTATGGTGGCACGCTATACCGATGCGCTTGGCAAGTGGATGAATCCGAAGATTGTCATTCTTTTCACGGTAGTTGCTATTCTGGGTATGATTTTCGGTCTCTTCAGTTTCGAAGAACATCCGGTGATTTGTGTGCTGATGATTATTATCAGTATCCTGGCTTTTGCCGGTATGACGACTGATAAGTTTAAAGCTTCATTCAACAGATCATACAATTCCTTGTTGGGCAGATATAAAAAACAAGTTGTATTCTTTATCCACAAGCGTTGGCTTTCTATGGGACTGGTCGGCGGTACGATTGCGTTACTGATTGCCTTTATGAGCATTACGCCAACCGGTATGATTCCGAACGAAGATACGGGTACGATTATGGGTTCGGTAACTTTGCCTCCCGGAACTTCTCAGGAACGTGCACGTGAAGTGTTGGCACAGGTAGACAGCCTGATTGCAGCCGAACCTGCCGTTCAGTCACGTACGGTGATTTCGGGTTTCAGCTTCATCGGTAGCGGTCAGGGACCATCTTACGGTTCTATCATCATCAAGCTGAAAGACTGGGAAGAACGAACCACGCAGCAGAGTTCGGATATTGTGGTCGCTACGTTGTTCATGCGTTCACAGAAACTCTTTAAGGATGCGCAGGTATTGTTCTTCGCCCCTCCGATGATTCCGGGATATTCTATTTCAACCGACATCGAGTTGAACATGCAGGATAAGACCGGTGGTAGCCTGGATCACTTCTTCCAGGTGGTGAATGATTACATTGCCGCTTTGAAGAAGCGTCCGGAAATCAATTCGGCTTCGACCAACTTCAACCCGAGCTTCCCGCAATATCAGTTGGATATCGATGCGGCTGCTTGTAAGAAAGCGGGTATCAGTCCGAGCGACATCTTGACCACGATGCAAGGTTACTTCGGCGGTATTTACGCTTCCAACTTCAACAGCTTCGGTAAGATGTACCGTGTGATGATTCAGGCAGAACCCGATGCTACGAAGAACCTGGAATCGTTGAACGGCATCAAGGTGCGTGGCAGCGACGGCGAAATGGCGCCGATTACGCAGTTTGTATCACTGAAGAAGATTTACGGCCCGGATGTCATCAGCCGTTTCAACCTTTACACAGCTATTCAGGTGATGGTTTCTCCGGCTGCCGGTTATTCTTCCGGTCAGGCTTTGCAGGCGATTGCCGAAGTGGCTAACGATAACCTGCCTGCCGGTTTCGGTTACGAGTTGGGAGGTATGGCACGTGAAGAGGCTCAGACAACCAATACAACCGGAATCATCTTCGTGCTCTGCTTGGTATTCGTTTATCTGTTGCTGAGTGCACAGTACGAAAGTTACCTGTTGCCGTTGGCTGTATTGCTCTCTATTCCTTGCGGTCTGTTGGGTAGCTTCCTGTTCGTCAACGGATTCTCGGCATTGGGCAGCATCCCGGCATTGAAGATGGTATTGGGAACCATGTCGAACGACATCTATATGCAGATTGCGTTGATTATGTTGATGGGTCTGTTGGCTAAGAATGCCATCTTGATTGTAGAGTTTGCGCTCGACCGCCGTAAGCAGGGTATGAGTATATCTTGGGCAGCTGTGCTGGGTGCTTCTGCCCGTCTGCGACCGATTTTGATGACCTCTCTGGCAATGATTATCGGTTTGCTTCCGTTGATGTTTGCCTTTGGTGTAGGTGCTCACGGTAACCGTACATTGGGTGCTTCCGCTATCGGTGGTATGTTGATTGGTATGATTTTCCAGATTTTCATCGTTCCGATTCTGTTCGTGGTGTTCCAGTGGTTGCAAGAAAAAGTGAAACCGATGGAATGGGATAGCCTGGACGAAAGCGAAGTGGAATCAGAAATTGAACAGTATACTCCTACTAAATGATAAGATGATAATGAAGAAACAAATAATAGGAATTGTGTGTGTAGCTGCTATGATGAGCAGCTGCCACATCTATAAATCGTATGACCGTCCGGAAACGATAGATGCTTCAGGCATCTATCGTGACCCGGCTTCGCCTACGGATACGTTGGCTGTTTCCGATACGGCGAACATGGGAAACTTGCCTTGGCGGGAGGTGTTCCGCGATGCCAAGTTGCAGGCACTGATTGAAGAAGGACTGGCTAACAATGTAGACATGCAGGCTGCCGCACTCCGTGTACAAGAAGCGAAAGTGATGCTGACTGCCGCCAAATTGTCTTATTTGCCTTCCATTAATCTGGCTCCGCAAGGTACTACGACCAGCATGGGAGGTGGAAACTATGTAAAGGCATACCAGCTTCCGGTTGCAGCCAGTTGGGAAATTGACTTGTTCGGAAAGATTCTGAACACCAAGCGTGGTCAGAAAGTTGCCTACGAACAGAGCCAGTATGCAGAACAGGCTGTACGTTCACAGATTATTTGTGGTATAGCTAACGTGTACTATTCTTTGCTGATGCTCGACCGTCAGGTAGAAATTACGACCGAAACGGCTGCTATCTATAAAGAAAACGTACGAGTAATGGAAGCCATGAAAATTGCCGGTATGACAACCGAAGCTGCTGTAGCACAGATGCGTGCTGCCAGCCATCAGGTAGAGGCTTCATTGATGGATTTGAAACGTCAGGTACGTGAAACAGAAAATTCACTTGCTGTACTGTTGGCTAAGGCTCCTCAGACCATTGAACGCAGTACATTGGACGAACAGATTATGCCGGAGGAACTGGCAGCGGGTGTACCGATGCAGTTATTGGAAAATCGTCCGGACGTGAAGATGGCTGAAATGACGCTTGCGGCTGCTTATTATACAACTAATTCCGCACGTGCAGCTTTCTACCCGGGCTTGAACATTACAGGTATGGCAGGATGGACTAATGGATCAGGTATTACTGTGTCTAATCCGGGCGAATTTATGCTGCAGGCTTTGGCTTCATTGGCTCAGCCTATTTTCAATAACGGTAAGCTGATTGCCAACCTGAAGGTTTCAAAGGCAGAAGAAAAGATTGCTCAGATGAATTATCAGCAGACTATTCTGGAAGCAGGAAAGGAAGTGAGCGATGCTCTGTATCTGTTTGATACACAGAATAAGAAACTGGTGGAAGACCGTGGACAGGTAGAGCAGTTGGATAAGGCAGTGACTTATACCAAGGCCTTGTTCCAGAGCGGAGATGCCACTTATCTGGAAATCCTGACCGCACAGCAGAATCTGCTGAGTGCACAGTTGTCAGAAGTAGCTGATAATTTCCAGCGTATGCAAGCTGTCATCAATTTGTACAGTGCGTTGGGAGGAGGAAGAAATTGATTAACCTTAAAATGAGAAAACTATGATAAGTCCTTTAGCTTATGTAGATCCGTCAGCCAAATTGGGTAAGAACGTGACGGTTCATCCATTTGCCTATATCGACAAGAATGTAGAGATAGGCGATGACAACGTGATTATGCCCTATGCCAGTCTGATGAGCGGCACACGTATGGGAAATGGAAATACAGTTTATCAGGGAGCTGTTGTGGCAGCAGTTCCCCAGGATTTTGCCTTTACTGGTGAAGAAACACTGGCCATTATCGGCAATAATAATGTGATTCGTGAAAATGCCGTGATTATTCGCGGTACACATGCTTCACATGCTACGAAAGTAGGCAATGGCAACTTCATCATGAGTGGAGCCCGTCTTTCTCATGACGTGGAAGTGGGTAACCGTTGCATTATCGGTAATGGTTCACAGGTTTCGGGCAACTGTATCATCTATGACAATGCCATCCTTACTTCCAATGTGCTGATGCAGGGAAATACACGTCTGGGAAGCTTCTCAGTAGTGCAAGGCGGATGCCGTTTCATCAAGGACATTCCTCCATATATTGTAGCAGCCCATGAACCGATTGCATTCTATAGCATCAATACAAAAGTGCTGGAGCATACTGGTTTTTCTGAAACCATTATCAAACACATTGCACAGGCATACCGTATCCTTTATAAGGCAAATACTTCATTGCATGATGCATTGGGACGTATTCGTGAACAGATTCCTAACGGACCGGAAATTGAAAACATTATCCAGTTTGTGGAAACTTCAAAATTAGGAATTATTCATTGATGTAGATAATGGCAGGGCGAAGAAAGGAAAACGACCGTGAAGAGTTAAAGTTGCGTGTGGTGGAAACAGCCTCCAAATCTTTTATGACTTTGGGGATTAAGGCTGTCCACATGGACGATATAGCAAGTTCGCTTTCTATATCCAAGCGTACGCTTTATGAACTGTTTGGAGATAAAGAAGAACTTCTGCTGGAAGTTTTCCGTTTTTATCGTCATTGTATGAATGAGTATATGCAAGAGATTGCTTCCAGCGCGAATAATGTGCTGGAAGTAATCCTTACATTTTATGAGCGTAAGTTCAATGAGCTGTGTTCGGTAAACCCTCTGTTCTTTCGTGACTTGCGCAAATATTCCAAGGTGTTGGACTATATACACGATGACCGTCGCAGGGGAGATGCTGATGCACTGGCCTATTTTCAAAAGGGAGTAGAGCAAGGTATTTTTCGCAGCGACATCAATTTCCAGATTATTAATCAGGCCATGGCCATGCAGATGGACTTGTTGATTTATTCAGACATTACAGACCATTATCCGCTGGCCGAAATCTATAGTGAAATCACTATTCTACACATGCGGGGGATTACCACGGAAAAAGGTTACCGCATGGTCGATGATTTCTTGAAGAATATTCGAGAGAAACATACCAGATAATCTTTGTACTTAAACTCCTCTATCTTTGATTTCTCGAAGATAGGATGCGGTTCGGCAGTACCTGCACTCAAAAGCAAGCTTTTGGTTTGGTATTGCACTCACCTTTCGCTATCTTTGCACCCAGTTTTAGAGGAAAGTTCATGAAAAATAAATTATTATACACTTTTCTGTTCACCCTTCTGGTGGTGGCAGGCTTGTTTGCCATGCATTTTTTGCCGTCCGTTTCTTTTTGCGGGAAACCGTTGAGAAAGGTAGACCTGCTTTCGGACATCCGTATAAAAAAGGAAATCGTGGCACCGGTGGATTCTGATACGCTGGTGTTGCCTCCTCCGGTAAAGCCGGCTTTTGTAGATACCTGCAAGAGCGGAATGGTCTGCATCGAAGAATATGCCGATTCTGCGGGGCGCGGGATGAACTGTTTTTATGAGGCTTTGGGAAAGGTGGCTTCTTTAGACCGTCCGGTACGCATTGCCTATTTCGGCGATTCGTTCATTGAAGCCGACATCCTGACCGGCGATTTGCGCGAGATGTTGCAGAAACGTTTTGGCGGATGTGGGGTGGGATATGTGCCCATCACAACGAAAATAGCTGGTTTCCGTCCTACGGTACACCATTCGTTTGGTGGATGGGGCAGTCATTCCATTACGGATTCCACGTATTTCGACCGTTCCCGTCAGGACATTTCCAATCATTATTTTATTCCTTCTTCGGGAGCTTATGTCAGCCTGAAAGGTGAGAAACGCTTCTTGTCGCATATTGATACCTGCGAAGTGTCTACCTGTTATTTCCTGACTTCCGATTCTTTGCGGTTGGCTGCATCTGTCAATGGAGGAGAGTCACAGCCATTTTCTGTGGGTGGAAAAGAAGAGTTGCAGTCTGTGTCTGTGAACGGACGTATCGGCTCTGTGCGCTGGAAAGTGGAGCAGCTGGATTCTACAGCTTTATTCTATGCTGTGACGATGGATCCGTGTCAAGGTGTGGTAGTCGATAATTTCAGTACCCGCGGAAGCAGCGGACAGCAGTTGGGTAATATTCCGATGTCGATACTTCGTCAGTATAACCGTCTGCGTACATACGATTTGATTGTGTTGCAGTACGGGCTGAATGTAGCTTCAGACAAGGTAATGAACTATACCTATTACAAGGATGCGATGAAACCGATAGTGGAGCGTTTGAAGACGGCCTTTCCGGAGGCTTCTGTCCTGATTGTCGGGGTGGGAGATAGAGAAAACAAGGATGAAAACGGCGAATTGCGTACCATGCCGGGTGTGAAGCGCCTGATTCGTTACCAGCAGGCACTTGCGGCAGAAACGGGTGTGTCATTCTGGAATATGTTCGAAGCCATGGGAGGAGAAGGTAGTATGGTAGAGATGGTGAATCACAAGCCTCAGATGGCCAATTATGACTATACTCACATCAATTTCAGGGGAGGAAAGCACATTGCCGGACTTTTGTTTGAAACGTTGATGTACGGCAAGGAACAGTACGAAAAACGAAAAGCTTATGAAATGGAGTGAGATACGTTTTTGGGGGATATTCTTCGGGTTCCTTTTGGGGGCATTGCCGCTTTTAGCGCAGGATGTGTTGCCGGAGAAATCGCGTCCGGACCGTCATTCCGGTCATGTGTCCGACAGCGAGGCCATGCAGCAGCTGATGCGCTTTGTGGATGTCAGCAATCCGATGCCTGCCGGATTTAAGGGGACGACTGAAAATACCATTATAGACCCTACGCATGAACTGGAGCCTTTTTGGCAGAAGCTTTCCGTACTCGACCGTCCGTTACGTATCGTGCACATCGGCGATTCTCATGTGCGGGGGCATGTGTATCCTTATATTGTACGGCGTCAGCTAGAAGACGATTTCGGGCGGGAGGCCGTGCTCGATATGCAGGTGAGTTATCGTACCTCGGGACTGGCGCAGGAAACGGGATCCGCAGGGATTGTATACCACATCGTAGGAGTGAACGGAGCGACTTGTGCTTCTTTTGCTACACCTGAGAATATTCGTCAGATTATTGAACTGAATCCGGACCTGGTTATTCTTTCGTTCGGCACCAATGAAGCACATGGCCGCCGTTATTCTTCGGCGGAGCACTTGGCACAGATGGATAACCTGTTGGGAGAACTGAAGAAAGGATGTCCGCAGGCGGTGTATTTGCTGACCACTCCTCCCGGAGCGTATGTCCGCAATGGCCGACGGGGCGCAAGAGTAATCAATCCTCGCACGAAATTAGTGGTAAAGACAGAACTGGATTATGCGGCTTCGCGGAAACTCGCTATATGGGATATGTATCACGTGGTAGGAGGTGAACGTTATGCTTGTCTGAACTGGAGTAACGGAAACTATTTCCAGCGCGACAAGATTCATTTTACGCAGGACGGATATATTTTGCAGGGATTATTATTACACGAAGCGATTATCAAATCATACAACAATTATGTGGAAACTCAACTGGACGGAACTTGGAATTGACTGGGACAGACTTAAGGATGTGTTGACGTACGATGCGTCGCAACCGATGATTTTCAGCAGTGGCTTTTTCTTGCTGCTTTTTCTCGGATTCAGCCTGATTTACCTGATTTTGCAGAAAAAGACTACGGCACGTCTGCTGTTTGTTACCTTGTTTTCTTATTATTTCTATTATAAGAGCAGCGGGTTTTATTTCTTTCTACTGGGTATTGTCACGGTGTCCGACTTTCTGTTAGCTCGCAGAATGGAGCAGACCGTACAGCCTTGGAAACGGAAACTGCTGGTGGTATGTAGTTTGTGCATCAACCTCGGATTGCTTTGTTATTTCAAGTACACCAATTTCTTTTATGAGATGCTGGCTCCGTTGTGGCACGGGCAGTTTGAACCGCTGGACATATTCCTTCCGGTGGGAATTTCCTTCTTTACTTTCCAGTCGCTGAGTTATACCATCGACGTGTACCGTCGTGACCTGAAACCGCTGACAAACTTGCTGGATTACGCGTTTTATGTGTCCTTCTTTCCGCAGTTGGTGGCAGGGCCTATCGTCCGTGCACGCGACTTTATCCCGCAAATCCGTCAGCCCTTGTTTGTATCATCTGAGATGTTCGGACAAGGCATCTTCTTCATTGTAAGTGGCTTGTTCAAGAAAGCGGTGATTTCAGACTATATCAGCGTGAACTTTGTAGAACGTATATTCGATAATCCGGGATTGTATTCCGGACTGGAAAACCTGTTTGGTGTCTACGGATATGCCTTACAGATATACTGTGACTTTTCGGGCTACAGTGACATGGCCATCGGTATCGCCTTGTTGCTGGGATTCCGTTTCCCGCTTAACTTCGACTCCCCTTATAAGTCGGACAGTGTGACCGACTTCTGGCATCGCTGGCACATTTCCCTGTCGTCCTGGTTGCGTGACTATCTTTATATCTCCCTGGGCGGTAACCGAAAGGGAAAAATCCGTACCTACATTAACCTGATACTGACCATGCTTTTAGGTGGTTTGTGGCACGGTGCTTCGTGGAACTTTGTGGTGTGGGGCGGATTGCACGGAGTGGCACTGGCCTTGCATAAGTTCTTCCGTAACCTGTTGGGCCGGCCCAAGCAATATCGCAGCCGGGGAATACGTAAATTCTTTGCCGTGGTGCTGACCTTCCATTTTGTATGCTTCTGCTGGATATTCTTCCGAAACTCCACGTTCGAGGCTTCGGTGACTATGATTCGCCAGATATTTACAGCCTTCCATCCGGAATTGCTGGAGCAGCTCTTGACGGGCTACTGGAAAGTGTTTGCACTAATGGGAGTAGGCTTCTTGCTTCATTTCTGTCCCGACAGCTGGCAGAATGCGTGCAGCCGGGGCATGGTACGCATGCCGCTCATAGCCCAGGCACTGATAATGATTGCACTGATTTATCTGGTCATTCAGGTGAAAAGCAGCGATATTCAGCCGTTTATTTACTTCCAGTTCTGATGCGTGAGGTTGTATAGGAGTGTAAGGGTACAACTATTTTAGTTTTCACTCCCTATTTTTTCAGGAAAAAATTAGGAGAAAAGACTGAATAATTGTATTTTTGTCACGCTTTCGAAATATCCTTTCTCAAAAAAGGACGTTGGAAAGTGTGTTTATTTATATTTGCGCCCGTAGTTCAATGGATAGAATAAAGGATTCCGGTTCCTTCGATTGGGGTTCGACTCCCCACGGGCGTACATAAAGCTTATTAGACTGAAAAAGAACGGTTTAATAAGCTTTTTTGTTTATAGTTACCTACCTTCAGAAAACGAGGTCTGTACTTTCGGAGAAAAACGTTTTTGCGTTTGATATAAAACGTACTTGCGTTTCATGTAAAACGCACTTGTGTTTTAAGTAAAACGTACTTGCGTTTTGATTGAAGCGTCAAAGCGTTTTCCGGTAAATGCAAAAGCCTTTTCTGAGGGTGAAAAAAATCACTGTTTAAAGTCGACTGAGAGATGAAAAACTACATGTTTGAAATTTGTGCGAACTCTGCAGAGAGTTGCGTGGCTGCCCAGCAGGGAGGGGCTCATCGGGTAGAATTGTGTGCCGGCATGCCGGAAGGTGGAACTACTCCGTCGTTGGGTGAGATAAAAGTGGCCCGTAAGTTGATTGACATCCGTCTGCATGTCATTATCCGTCCGCGTGGAGGAGATTTTCTGTACACACCTTCTGAACTGGAGATTATGGAAGAAGATATTCGGGCTGCCCGTCAGGCGGGAGCCGATGGGGTGGTGTTCGGTTGCCTTACACCGGAAGGCGAGCTGGACAAGCCGGCCATGCAGCGTCTGATGGAAGCTTCCAAAGGACTTTCGGTGACTTTCCACCGTGCATTTGATTATGTCAAGTCACCCCGTGAGGCACTTGAAGAACTGATAGGCATGGGGGTGAACCGTGTGCTGACTTCCGGCCAGATGCCTACGGCCATGGAAGGGGCACCCTTGCTGGCTGAACTGGTGAAGCAGGCGGGTGATCGCATTATCATCATGCCGGGCTGCGGAGTGAACGAACATAACATTGCGGAACTGGCCCGTGTGACGGGAGCCGGTGAGTTCCATTTTTCGGCACGCGAACAAAAAGAAAGCCGGATGCTTCTTCGCAATCCGGCTTTGTCGATGGGAGGTACGGATATGGATGAATATGCTCATCCGGTTACGACTCCCGAAAAGGTGCGTCGCACCATTGAGGCGCTTACAGTCCGTGGATAACATGGAGCAGTTGCTCGCCCATGCCGATGGTGTATCCGTGTGATTCGAAGACAACACGGTTAAACGTATCGCCCAGGATAATCACCGGCAGGGTGGGTTTGCTGCCCAGCTTCATATTTTCAGCAATCATTTTCAGAATGCTTCCGTCTTTGTCTATACCGAACACTACGTTCGACGGAAGGTTGGGGAATTCCTTGCGGTCGAATTTCTTATAGGCTGCTTCGTCAGTGAAGAGCAGTACAATCGTACGTCCCCATTTCTCAAATTCCGCTTTCTTTACTTCGATGTCTTTCAGGGCATGGTTGGTCGGTTCCTGACCTACGCCCAATACGCCGACAATGTAATATCCTCTTCCGGTAGTGTTGAGGACAGATACTTGTTCGTCTGTGCCCGGACGGGTGTAGAGTGCTTCGGAATTGAAGCTGCCGATAACACGTACTTCTTCCGTATTGTTGCGCATGCAGAGAGGAGTCACCGTGGTCTTTCCTTTGTCGACAGAGAAGAATGAAACCTGGCTCAATACACCTCCGTTGGCCATACGGCTACCCGTTACCATCATGTAATAACCGGTCGACATGCTGCTTCCGTTTTTCAGCAGAGAAGCCCAGCTGGCATCTTCCGGATGGTTCTGCAACTGGAATGTGCCGTTGTCATACTTCGACAGGGTGAAGTGAGTGTAATATTTCGGATTGTCTAGTCGAGGAATAGCCTGGTAAGTAGCTTTCAATACACCTTCCGACAGACTTCCACCTTCCGAACTTTCAAAGTCCACCAATACCGGTTTTCCGTTGAGACGGTAGCAGGTGTTGCCGTTTACTTCATCCTTCCAGGCGGGGATACCTAAGCTACGGGCAGCAGCTACAAAGAAGATGTCTCTGGACTGTGAGTCAGTCACGCGGCTGCGCCATACGCCTTCGGGTGAAGTAATGGTGAATATCGTACTCAGGTCGTTGCGGATGGACAGGCTGTCCTTACACCATTTCACGAGTACTTGCGGGTCAGCTTTGATTTGTGCGGCTAGTTCGGCAGACAAGGCTTTCTGCAGGTAAGTGCGGTAAGGAGTCAGCATTTCAGTGGCAATGCGCGGTGCAAGCACTTCTTTCACGTCAGCTTTCGCATCGGTAGCATACAAATGGTCTTCCAGAATGCTGCAAGGTGTGTCGCGCAGGTCTTTATCAGCCAGTGTGCTGAGCAATTCCAAAGCACGGGCACCCTGTCCCTTTTCCGCAGCATTCGACAGGAACTGCATGATGTCCGCATGGTTTCCTCTGGATTTCAGAATGTATGTGCTTGTCTGCTTCACATCCAGTTTCAGTCCTTCTGCAAAAGCTTTGGCCTTTTCTTCGGTGGGGAAGCTGGCTACGTAAGCATTGCGGATAGAATCTTCCTGAGCCATACGCCGGTTGTTTTCCTTACGCTGTGCATCGGTCACTTCCGGGAAGTTGGCTTTTTCAGCCGGTGGCACAATGTGTAGGGTATCGGTAAATACATCTCCCGGGCGGTGAGAAAGCGTCAATGTGACTTCTTTATCTTTTCCGAAAGAAACTTTCTGCAAGCCGAAGTGGTCATTGGCCGAAGCGTAGACTACCATGTCGCCCAATCCGGCAGAAAGAGACGCTTTTCCTTGTGCGTCGGTCGTTTTGTTGGCTACGGTGAAGAATTCAGCGTAATTGTAAATCTTGAACTCTACGTGAGCGCCTTCTACAGCTTTACCTTGAGCATCTACTACCGTAACAGTGACGGGGGCACTCTGTCCGTAGTTGTCGATGATGTTGATTTCCGTATAGTTGGCAGTGGTTTTCATCACTTCTTCCGGTCCGTCGTATGCACCGAATACTTTGGTGTGCATCAGCATACCTCTGCTGGCAGGAGCGTTGAACCATCCTAAATTGAGTACGGGTTCCGGTTCGCAGGCACCGAGGAAGTACCATTTGCCGTCTACCCAGGCTTCTACCCAGGCATGGTTGTCGTCTGTGTGTGCCCAGCGCGGAGTGTACACCTGACGGGCAGGGATACCTACGGCGCGGAGAGCGGCTACCAGGAAGGTAGATTCTTCACCGCAGCGTCCGTAAGCCGTCTTGACAGTAGCCATCGGGGCACTGGTACGAATGTCGGTCGGGGTATAGATTACTTTTTCATGACACCAGTGGTTTACTTCCAGCACGGCATCGTACATGGACAGTTTTTCCACACGAGGCATTAGTTCCTGGCGGAACACTTCGCGTGCATTATCCAGGTTTTCGTTGTTCACTCGGACAGGGAGTACAAAGTGGCGGAATATCATGTCAGGAATTCCGGCTCCCCATGAAGTCTCTTTGCGGTTCTGAAGTGCTAGACGTACATTTTTCAGGTAGAATTCTCCGGAATAGTCGGAAATATCGCCCGGAGTCATGTAGGCATACAGGAACATCATGGCTTCCCGTTCCTCCAGCGACATGTCTTCATTGAAGATGTCAAAAAGATTTCCCCGGTTGAGAATCTCCTTCTTCTGTCCGAAATCGGCTTCCACTTTGTTGCGGTAGTCGGCTTCTTTCAGAAAATGGTTGGGAGAAGTCGAGGTACACGACGGGAAGAGGCAACTGAGCCAAAATGCAAATGCGGGTATAAGTAGTTTTTTCATGTATGTAAAAAAGATTTGGTAAATACGGAAATAAAAAAGACACGGAAACGAGAAGTTCTTCCTTTCGGGGTGAACTTCTGCGTTTCTGTGTCTTTTGGCTTAAAATGTGATATGCACTTAAATAGGTTTATATTCTACAAATGCTTCCATAGCTTCATAGCAAGCCAGACCTAACTGGTCGTAAAGTGAAGCAGTTCCGCGGTTGCGGTCTTCGCTTCTTTGCCAGAACAGACGTTCGTCATTGCCCAGGAACGGTGCACTTTCCATCTGAGACTGGTGTTTCAGGATAGAGTTACGTTTTGCACGAAGTTCTTCCGGACTCAATGGTACGGCCATTTCGATGTTTTCGATTTCCCATTCTGCCCATGCACCACGGTACATCCAGATGCGGCAGTCTTTCAGCCATTCCGCACCGGCATTCTTTTCTTCATCGATAGCGGCAAAAACAGCGTCCGTACATACGCGGTGAGTACCATGCGGGTCGGCCAAGTCGCCGGCTACGTAAATCTGATGAGGCTTCACTTCGCGGAGCAAGTTGAGCACGATTTCTACGTCGGCCTCGCTGATCGGGTTCTTTTCAATCTTTCCGGTTTCATAGAACGGAAGGTCAAGGAAGTGACAGCGGCTGAGCGGAATATGGTTGAACGTACAAGCGGTACGAGCTTCTCCACGACGAATCAGACCTTTGATGGTCAGGATGTCGCGTGTATCCATGTCGCCTTCTTTCTTGGTAGAGAAGAACTGTTTGATTTCAGCATATTTGTCGCTGATAACTTTGTCTTCACTATTTTCGAACAACTGGTTAAAACCGTTGATGAAATGCATGAAACGTACCACTTCTTCATCGCCTACAGCAATGTTTCCGGAAGTTTCGTAAGCCACATGTACTTCATGTCCCTGCTGAACGAGGCGGCGCAATGTACCTCCCATGGAGATTACATCGTCATCCGGATGCGGAGAGAATACCACCACGCGTTTCGGGAACGGTTTGGCACGTTCCGGACGATAGGTATCATCGGCATTCGGTTTGCCACCCGGCCATCCGGTAATGGTGTGCTGCAGGTCGTTGAATACCTTGATATTGGCATTGTAGGCAGAGCCGTAAAGAGCCAGCAGTTCGCTCAAACCGTTTTCATTATAGTCCTTGTTGGTCAGTTTCAGGATAGGCTTGTTCAGTGTAGTACACAACCATACAATGGCACTTCTTACCAGTTTGTCGTTCCATTCACAGCTGGTTACCAGCCATGGACGCTGGATACGGGTCAGGTGAGCTGCTGCAGCCAGGTCTACGCATATAGAAGTGTTGGTGTGAAGCTGCAGGTAAGATGCCGGTAGTGTATCACTTACCTTGTCTTCTACTGCACTTCGGATGATGTCAGCTTTGTCTTCACCCCAAGCCAGCATATAAACTTTTCTGGCTCCCATAATGGTGTTGATACCCATGGTGATGGAGCAGGGAGGAAGATTGTCTACACCGATATTGTGTGCAGCTTCAGAGCGAGAAGTTGCATCAATCAAAATCAGGCGGGTAGTAGAACTGGCGTGTGAACCCGGTTCGTTCATACCGATGTTTCCTTCACGACCGATACCCATAATCACGATGTCGAGGCCTCCGAAAGTCTGAATACGTTGTTCATACAAGCGGCAGTGTTCGATGATCGCTTCCTGAGGAATACTGCCATCCATTGTGAAGATGTTCTGGCGGTCGATGTCAATCTGCGAAAGGAACAGCTTGTTCAGATGATTGAAACTGCTTCCTGCCCCTTCTGTCAATGGATAATATTCATACAGGTTGAAGAATACCACGTTGCGGAAACTTACGCCTTCGTCCTTGTGTTTCCGAATCAGTTCGGTAAACAGCGGACGCAGGGATGCACCTGTACCTATGGCAATGGTACAGAATTTTCCTTCACGCTGTCTGTCCTGTATTTTTGCGACGATTTCATTGGCAATCTGCACCACACCTTCTTCGCTTGTTTCGAAGATGTTGGTCGGGATTTTTTCCAGTCGCGTCAGGACAGAACGTTCTACTGCGTTTCCCGGACGATAGTAACGTGGGGAAACGCGATTCAGTGAAATTTGAGAGCTAAGATTGGTTCTCATGATTCAGCGGATTAGAGGTTGTTCTTTTCAATATCTTTGAAGTACTTGTAGGTACCGACTTTCAGTTCGTCAGTAGCTGCTTCGTCACATACGATGATACCGTGCTGGTGCATCTGCAATGCGCTGATAGTCCACATCTGTGTGATGCCGCCTTCTACTGCATGCTGCAATGCACGTGCCTTGTTGTGGCCGTTGCAGATAATCAGCACTTCTTTAGCAGAAAGTACAGTACCCACACCTACGGTCAATGCAGTCTTAGGCACTTTGTTCACGTCATTGTCAAAGAAACGTGAGTTGGCGATGATGGTATCAGTAGTCAGTGTTTTCACACGTGTGCGTGAAGTCAGTGAAGAGCCCGGTTCGTTGAAAGCAATGTGACCGTCAGGACCGATACCTCCTAAGAACAGGTCGATGCCGCCGAACTTTTCAATTTCTTTTTCATAGTTGGCACATTCAGCTTCCAGGTCGGCTGCGTTACCATTCAGGATGTGAATGTTTTCCTTGCAGATGTCAATATGATTAAAGAAGTTATTGAACATGAATGAATGGTAGCTTTCAGGATGAGATTCCGGCAAGCCTACGTATTCGTCCATATTGAAAGTCACTACATTCTTGAATGATACCACTCCCTTCTTGTTTAATTCAATCAGGGCCTTATACATACCCAGAGGAGATGAACCTGTGGGAAGTCCTAATACAAACGGTTTTTCTTTAGTAGGATTAGCTGCGTTGATTTTTTTTGCAACATAGTTTGCTGCCCAGTTGGACAGAGAACTGTAATCGGGTTCAATGATTAATCTCATGGTGGTTAGAATTTTGAATATTGAAATTAAATTAACTTGTTTCTTTCTCCTTTGTGATAAGAATTTTCTTACTCCATGCAAATATATCAAAGCTTACTCAGAAAGGCAAATAAAAAAATAGTTTTTTTATGCATGAGTTTTTAAAGAAAAATTCTACATTTGTAAATGTTTCTATAAAAAATAACAAATATGGGTCAGACTCTATTGAAGAATATACAGAAAGGCGTAAAAAGTGCATTGGTAAAGCAGCGTATCATTACGCACCTGATTTATGCAGGAAGCACTACAATCACAGATTTGTCCAAATCGATGGGACTAAGTGTGCCTACCGTGACAAAGTTTGTGGATGAAATGTGCAAGGAGGGATATGTGAACGATTGTGGAAAACTGGAAACCAGTGGAGGTCGTCATCCAAGTTTGTATGGACTGAATGCGGATTCTGCCTATTTTATCGGGGTAGCGATGGCGGTACAGTCGTTAAGTCTGGGGGCGATCAACTTTAAGGGGGATGTGCTTCAGACCAAGATGGAGATTCCGTTTAAGCTGGAAAATACTCCGGAATGCCTGGAGCGTATCTGCCAGGAAATAGAAACATTTATCGATGAACTTCCGTGTGACAAATCAAAGATACTGAATATCTGTATTGGTATGACCGGACGAGTAAATCCGGAAACGGGCTGCAGCTATACGCATCTGACTTTTGGTGAGAAACCTTTGGCAGAGATGTTCTCCGAAAGATTGGGTATTAATGTGTGCATTGATAACGATAGCCGTGCAATGGCATACGGAGAATACATCATGCGCTCGGAGAAATGTCCGAAGAACCTGATTTATGTGAATGTAAACTGGGGCTTGGGACTTGCTATCATCATTGACGGTAAACTGTATTCGGGAATGTCTGGTTTTGCAGGTGAGTTTGGACATAATTACGGATATGATAACCAGCAGATTTGTTATTGCGGAAAGAAAGGCTGTATTGAAACAGAGGTATCCTGCTCGGCTTTGTATCGCAAGTTTATTGCCCGTCTGCGCCAGGGAGAAAATTCTGTGTTGCTGAAAGAGAAATCCATCGATGAAATAACTTTAGCAGATATTATTTCTGCTGTTCGCCGTGAAGATGTGCTGGCCATTGAGCTGGTGGAAGAGATTGGCGCGAAACTGGGACGTCACATTGGTGACCTGATTAATGTGTTCAATCCGGAACAGGTAATTATTGGAGGAGAATTCTCGAAGGTAGGAGAGTATTTGTTGCCTCCGGTTATTTCGGCAGTCCGTAAATATACGCTGAATTTAATGTATAAGGATTCGGATATTGTATTGTCGGAACTGAAAGAAAAGGCAAACGTCATAGGAGCTTCTCTGTTGTCAAGAAGCAAGTTGTTTGCATTGGAATAAAGAACTTTAGTTGAGATAAAAAATCCCCGGAAAGTGAAGTTGTACTTCGGTTTTCCGGGGATTTTTCTTTATAGGGATGTATCTTGTAAACTTTGACGGCATGTCTCCCAGTTTTCGTTGAAGGCAGCCATGGAGGGGAACAGGATGTTGGCACCTTCTTGCAGAAGCACGTCGTTTGGAAGCGGACCGGTGTTCAGTGCAATGGTGAAGATACCGGCAGCTACTCCAGCTCTGACTCCTAACGGCGCATTCTCAATGACTACCGCTTCGTTGGCTTGTATGCCGGCTTTCTGCAAGGCCATCAGGTAAGGTTCAGGATTGGGCTTTCCATATTTTACATCAAAAGCGGTTACCATCAGTTCTCGTTGGAAGATGTCGGGGAAGTAGTGGTTCAACTTGTCCAATAACGAGAGTTGTCCGGAGCCGGTTACAACCATCGGAATCAGTCCGTCTGCTTTTATTTTTTTCAGGACCTCGAATGCGCCGGGCATAGGGTCGGCTTTGGGCAACTGATTGAATATGTCGCTCTTGGTCTGGTAGATTCGTTTGATTTCTTCTTCATCGGCCTCATAGCCTCTTTCTCTTTGGCTGACGATGTTGATGGTTGCCGCACCGGTACGTCCTTCGTGGAGGTAGGCTTCCTCTTTGCTCAGGCTCATTCCGTATTGCTTCATTGCCTTATGCCAGGCGGTGGCATGGTTCTTCATGGAGTCGAACAATACTCCGTCCATATCGAACAATACGGCCTTTAAGTCGATGCGTGTATAATGATGGGTGGTAAGATATTGGTTGATTTCTTGTTGGAACATGATGATATGGTTTATAATATTCAGGCACGCATTACATGAATGCACTTTCCTTGTAGAAAGAAAGAGTGCTTTTCATGTAATTCGTGCCTGTCAATTAAAAACGGAGTGATAGACTCTCGTTTATTTATTTTTTCAGACGAGCCTGGATTGCTTCAGATTCTTTTTCGTATCCCGGCTTGTTCAGAAGAGCAAACATGTTTTTCTTGTAAGCTTCTACACCCGGTTGGTTGAACGGATTTACTTCAAGCAGGTATCCGCTGATTCCGCAAGCCTTTTCGAAGAAATAGATAAGCTGTCCCAGGTAGTATTCGTTCAGTGAAGGAACGCTTACACGCAGGTTAGGAACTCCACCGTCTACGTGTGCAAGCTGTGTACCGAGTTCGGCCATCTTGTTTACTTCGTCGATGCGTTTGCCTGCCAGGAAGTTCAGTCCATCCAGGTTTTCTTCATCGCTCGGGAAGTGAAGTTCGTGGCTTGGAGTTTCTACAGAAACCACAGTTTCGAAGATGCTGCGTTCACCCTGCTGAATCCACTGTCCCATAGAGTGCAGGTCTGTAGAGAAGTCTACAGAGCTCGGATAGATACCTTTCAGGTCCTTGCCTTCAGATTCACCGTACAGCTGTTTCCACCATTCCATGAAGTAGTGAAGTTTAGGCTGGAAGTTTACTAAGATTTCAATTTTCTTTCCGCTCTGATACAGTTCGTTACGAGTAGCAGCATACAAAGCAGCCGGGTTTTCGTACATGTTTTCGTTGGCACAAACTTTTTCCATTTCGCAAGCACCGGCAACCAGCTGGTCAATGTCGATTCCAGCTACTGCAATAGGAAGCAAGCCTACCGGAGTCAATACAGAGAAACGTCCGCCTACATTGTCAGGAATGATGAATGATTTGTAACCTTCCTTGTCGGCTGTTGTACGGGCTGCACCTTTCTTGGCATCTGTAACAGCTACGATAACTTTGCGAGCCATTTCCTTACCTCTCTGGTCTTCACACTGCTTTTTCAACAGACGGAAAGCAAGAGCGGTTTCTGTAGTTGTTCCAGATTTAGATATGTTGATTACACCGAATTTCTTGTCTTTCAGGAATTCAGTCAGTTCGAACAGGTAGTCTTCGCTGATGTTGTGTCCGGCAAAAATAATAGTAGGCTGTCCGGCTTTTTTCTCCTGCAACCAAGCAAAGCTGTTTGACATCGCTTCGATGACTGCGCGTGCGCCCAGGTAACTTCCTCCGATACCAGCTACGATTACTACGTCGCAGTTTTCGCGAAGTGTCTGTGCAGTAGCTTTCAGGTCATCCAAGTGTTCCTTTGTGATGGAAGAAGGTAAATGCAACCAACCCAAGAAGTCGTTTCCTAAGCCTGTGCCTTTTTCCAGCGTTTCCATACAAGCTTTTACCTTTGGTTCATAAGAAGCCAATTTTTCCTTAGATATAAAATCTAAAGTCTTTTCAATGTTCAGATTAATGTTTTCCATAACTGTTTTCTGATTTTATCTAAATGAGTCAGTTAATAATTTGATTTCTATCATTGGTGATATACGTTCGTAAAGAATATTATAGACGGCATCCACAATGGGCATATTGACATGCAGGTGCTTGTTCAGTTCCTTGATACATTTGGTTCCGTAATATCCTTCGGCAATCATTTCCATTTCAATCTGGGCACTTTTTACGGAATATCCCTTACCAATCATAGTACCGAACACGCGGTTACGGCTAAAATTGGAATAAGAAGTCACGAGAAGGTCGCCCAGATAGGCTGAATCGTTTGTACAGCGGTTTACGGGATGTACGGTATCTAAGAACCGGTTCATTTCCTGTAAGGCATTGGAAACCAGTACGGCCTGGAAGTTGTCTCCATATTTCAGACCGCTGCAGATTCCGGCTGCAATGGCATATACATTTTTCAGCACGGAAGCATATTCAATACCGGCTACGTCTGTATTGACCGAAGTCTTGATGTAATGACCGGCCAGTTGCCGTGCAAACATCTTGGCTTTTTCAATGTCTTTGCATCCCACGGTAAGATAAGAAAGCCGTTCCAATGCCACTTCTTCCGCATGACAGGGACCTGCCAGTACGGCTATGTTGTTTTCAGGAACGTCATAAATCTTATGGAAATAATCGGATACGATAAGGTTTTCGTCGGGTACGATACCCTTGATGGCAGTAACGATGAATTTATCCTTCAGCTTGGTTTTTAGCTTTTTGAGGTGACTTTTCAGATACGGTGAAGGTGTGACAAAGATCAGGGTATCCGACTCTCTCACTACCTTGTTGATGTCTGATGAAAAGTTGATGCATTTCATGTCGAAACGCACACTTGTCAGATAGGCTGGATTGTGACCCAGACGCTTGAATTCTTCAATTCGGTCGTCACGGCGCATGTACCAGTTTATGGATTCAGCCTGGGTTAAAATGATTTTAGCTATAGCAGTGGCCCAGCTGCCTCCCCCCATAATCGCTATTTTCCCGGGTAATTTCATACTCTTATATTTAATGAAAAACAGATATGAAGGACAAGGAATATTCCTTGTCCTTCATACACTTTCATTCATTTATTTAATCTTTTCTATCCAGCCAGCAACTTCGTCTACTGTGGGGTTGGCAAGTTCCAGTTTGTATTTCTTGTTGATGCCACAAATGTCCTGATGAAGTTTCTGCGGATTCACGTCCTTCATGTCAGTCACGAGGTTGTATCCGGCTTTCTGAATTACCGGAACCCAGTCTTCTGCGATTCCTAATTCCATGAATTTAGCAGGTGCATCTTTCGGGATTACTTTTTCTGGACGCATCTGCGGGAAGAATAACACTTCCTGAATAGTGCTTTGGCCAGTCATCAGCATCACCAGACGGTCCATACCGATACCCATACCCGAAGTAGGAGGCATACCGTATTCCAATGCGCGAACGAAGTCCTTGTCGATGATCATCGCTTCATCGTCTCCTTTTTCGCTCAGTCTCATCTGCTCTTCGAAGCGTTCCAGCTGGTCAATCGGGTCATTCAATTCAGAGTAAGCGTTACACAGTTCTTTACCGTTCACCATCAGCTCAAAACGTTCTGTCAGATCCGGATTGCTGCGGTGTTTCTTTGTCAGCGGAGACATTTCGATAGGATAGTCAGTGATGAAAGTCGGCTGAATGTAGTTGCCTTCGCAGAATTCGCCGAAGATTTCGTCAATCAGCTTGCCCTTACCCATGGTGTCGTCAATTTCCATGTTAAGTTTCTTGCAAACTTCACGAATCTGCTCTTCGTTCATGCCTGTCAGGTCATAGCCTGTGAATTCCTTGATAGAATCCAGCATGGTTACACGTTTGAACGGAGCTTTGAAGTTGATTACGTTGTCGCCTACCTGTACTTCTGTAGTACCGTTTACATCCAGACAGATTTTTTCAATCATGTTTTCTGTAAACTTCATCATCCAGTTGTAATCCTTGTAAGCTACGTAGATTTCCATACAGGTAAATTCCGGATTGTGTGTACGGTCCATACCTTCGTTACGGAAGTTCTTACCGATTTCATACACACCTTCGAAACCACCCACAATCAGTCTCTTCAGGTACAGCTCACTGGCAATACGCATGTACAATGGAATATCCAATGCGTTGTGGTGAGTGATAAACGGACGTGCCGCAGCACCTCCGGCAATTGACTGAAGAATCGGAGTTTCAACTTCGATATATCCTTTAGAGTTGAAATACTCTCTCATAGAGTTGTAGACCTTGTTCCGTTTCAGGAAGATTTCTTTAACTCCGTCGTTTACTACCAAGTCTACATAGCGCTGACGGTAACGGAGTTCAGGGTCTTCAAACTTGTCGTAAGCCACTCCATCTTTGTATTTTACAATCGGGAGCGGACGGATTGATTTCGACAATACAGTCAGTTTCTGTGCATGGATAGAGATTTCGCCCATCTGGGTGCGGAATACAAAACCTTCGATTCCTATGAAATCGCCCAAGTCCAGCAAACGTTTGAAAACTACATTATATAAATCTTTGTTTTCATCCGGACAAATATCATCGCGGGTTATATATACTTGTATACGGCCTTTAGAATCCTGTAATTCGATGAAAGACGCTTTTCCCATTACACGACGAGACATGATACGTCCTGCAACGGATACTTTGCGAGGTTCAGCATCATCTTTGAATTCGGCTTTTATGTCAGTCGAAAAAGCGTTGGTTACATACTCGGCAGCAGGGTATGGTTCAATCCCCATTGCTCTCAACTCATTCAGGCTGTTACGTCTGATTATTTCCTGTTCGCTTAATTCTAATACGTTCATTTGTTAGTATATTAACTCATTCTGGGCACAAAAATAAAAAACATTTTGCAAATAATCCCTATTTATAAGGTTCTTTTAGGATAAAAAGCCACGACTCTTGCGTGAAAAACAGGCAGCAGGCTAGGGTTTTATCATCGTGGCTTTGACGTTTTTACCTCGACACGTACGTGACGAGGTCTTGACACGTTCGTGCGGATGTCTCGTCACGTTCGAGTCGAGACCTTGACAGCAACGTGTCGAGGTATTTTTGTATAAGCGTTTGCAGAAATATACAATTACGTGTGTCTTTAAAGTATTTTGATGCTAATTTTTGGTTTCTATGATTAATTTGTTACCTTTGGGCGTTTCTAATGAATGAAAAGCATGAAAGTTATTTTATTACAGACAGATATTTGTTGGGCCGATCCTGCAGCCAATGTGGCTTACATGGATAAACTCATCAGTGCCCACGCACAAGGAACAGACTTGTTTGTTCTACCGGAAATGTTTTCCACCGGATTTTGTACTTCGCCGGAAGGCATTGCCGAATCATCCGATAGTGCTACCCTTCGGTGGATGAAGCAAAAAGCTGCCGAACGTAATTGTGCGATTGCCGGAAGTGTTTCGGTCGAGGAAAACGGAAAGTTCTATAACCGCTTCTATTTTGTGCATCCTGACGGAAACGTGCAGTGGTACAATAAAAAGCATCTGTTTACGTATGGAGGGGAAGACAAGCACTATACGGCCGGGCAGGAACGGGTGATTGTGGATTTCCGTGGCGTGCGTTTCCTGCTGGAGGTTTGCTATGACTTGCGTTTCCCGGTATGGTCACGCAACCGGGGCGACTACGATGCGGCGATTTATGTAGCCAGCTGGCCTTCGCCCAGAGTGGAAGCCTGGAAAGCTTTGTTGCGTGCCCGTGCCATCGAGAACCAGTGCTATGTACTGGGGGTAAACCGGGTAGGAAAAGATCCTTATTGCGAATATAGCGGTGGAACAGCGGGCATAGACCCGTATGGCAAAACACTTTCTGCCTGTGCGGATGGGGAAGAAGGCTTTGCAGAAGTCATGATTGATATGGAGGAACTGCAGTCGTTCCGGAAAAAATTCCCGGTATTGAACGATGCTGACTCTTTTACACTGAATTAATTTCTATATTATATGAAAAATAAACGCTTATTGTTGGGCGACCAGGCCATTGCGCTGGGAGCCATTCACGCGGGGATTTCGGGAGTGTATGCTTATCCGGGAACTCCCTCTACTGAAATTACGGAATATATTCAAAACTCTCCGATAGCAAAAGAACGTGGTTTGCACAGCAGCTGGTGCACCAATGAAAAGACAGCCATGGAGGCTGCATTGGGTGTTTCTTATGTAGGAAAACGCGCCTTGGTCTGCATGAAACACGTGGGAATGAACGTGTGTGCCGATGCATTTGTCAATTCTGCCATTACAGGCGTGAACGGAGGTGTAGTGGTACTGGCTGCCGATGACCCGTCCATGCACTCTTCTCAGAATGAACAGGATTCCCGTTTTTACGGCAAGTTTGCCCTGATTCCGATTCTGGAACCGTCTTCCCAGCAGGAAGCTTACGACATGATGTCGTATGCATACGACCTTTCGGAACAAATGCGTACGCCGGTACTGATGCGCATTACTACCCGTATGGCACACTCTCGTGCGGCAGTCGAAGTGCAGGAGTCAGGAAAGGAAGTGACTTGCACGGGGCGTCCGTCGGTCCCTTCTGATTGGGTACTCTTGCCCGGCAATGCCCGCCGCCGGTATGTGGAAGCCATCGCAACTCAGGAAAAGTTGCGTGATGAGGCTGAACAGTCTGCATTTAATCGGTTGGCAGGTCAGGAAGGTATGGCTGAGAAGGGAATCGTGGCTTGTGGAATTGGTTACAATTACGTGATGGAAACCTATCCGGAGGGATGTCCGTATCCTTTGCTGAAGATTTCACAGTATCCTTTACCAGTGGAAGCTTTAACCCGTCTGGCCGACTCTTGTAAAGAGATTCTGGTAATGGAAGACGGACAACCTTTTGTTGAGGAACAGTTGAAAGGCATTCTTCCTTCTAAATATGTGGTGAAAGGCCGTTTAAGTGGTGAGTTGCCCCGTACGGGAGAACTGACACCGGATAATGTGCGTCAGGCTTTGGGTCTTTCTTGTGAACCGGTTTATGCTGCCGCTCAGAATGTAGTTCCCCGTCCTCCTGCCTTGTGTAAGGGATGTGGACACCGTGATGTATATGATGCCCTGAATAAAGTAGCTGCCGAATATCCGGATGCCAAGATTTTCGGTGACATCGGATGCTATACACTGGGCGCACTTCCTCCGTTCCGTACGTTGAGCAGTTGCGTGGATATGGGAGCTTCCATTACCATGGCGAAAGGGGCGGCAGATGCAGGCTTGTTCCCGTCTATTGCAGTGATTGGCGACTCCACATTTACTCACTCTGGAATGACCGGCCTGCTGGATGCCGTGAATGACAAGTCCAATATCACGGTGGTTATTTCCGATAACCTGACTACCGCTATGACTGGTGGCCAGGATTCAGCCGGAACCAATAAGTTTGAAGCCATTTGTTTAGGTTTGGGAGTAGAACCGGAGCACGTGCGGGTAGTTGTGCCGCTTCCTAAGAATATGGAAGAAATTACCCGTGTCATTCGTGAGGAAATAGAATACAACGGTGTATCTGTCATCATTCCGCGTAGAGAATGTATGCAGACTTTGAACCGGAAACTGAAACAGCAAAAAGCACAGAAACAATGAAAACAGATATTATACTTTCAGGAGTTGGCGGACAGGGAATCTTGTCCATCGCTACGATTATCGGAGGAGCTGCCCTTCATTTAGGGTTGAACTTGAAACAAGCCGAAGTACACGGAATGAGTCAGCGCGGAGGGGATGTGCAGTCTAACCTTCGCTTGTCGGATGCCCCGATTGCTTCCGACCTGATTGCCTTGGGAACGGCGGATATGATTATCTCACTGGAGCCGATGGAAGCTTTGCGCTACTTGCCCTATCTGTCAAAAGACGGATGGATTATTACTTCGGCTGCTCCTTTCAAAAACATTCCGAACTATCCGGACGAAGAAAAGCTGATGCAGGAATTGAAGTCACAGCCTCATGTGGTGGTGCTGGATGTGGAAAATCTGGCGAAAGAAAACCACATGTCAAAATCGGCTAATGTTATTCTGTTAGGGGCTGCCGCTCCTTTCCTGAAAATCCTGGATGCAGAAGTTTTGCGCGAAAGTGTAGGCCGTATTTTTGCATCAAAAGGGGAAGAAGTGGTACAGATGAACTATCGTGCCTTCGATATAGGTCATGAATATGTCAAACAGTTGAAATTCTGAGAGCCTATGAGTCGCGTGTTTAGTGAAGAGCTGGTAAATTCCGTAGCGAAGGAAATGAAAGTGGCCGACTTGGCCAATGCCACCATAGGGGATGTGTTGCTGGTAGCTTCCCGCCTGGAAGAACTGACAGGTATTCCTTTTATCCGGATGGACCAGGGGTCTCCCGGTCTTCCGGCCAATAAGGTCGGTATCGAGGCAGAGAAAAAAGCCCTCGATAGGGGAGTGGGGGCGCAATATCCGGCAGCTGCCGGAGTGGCAGAATTGAAACAGGCCGCCTCGCGTTTTGTGAAAGCGTTTATCGATATTGATATTTCTCCGCGGGCGTGTCTGCCCACTACCGGTTCTGTGGCAGCTTCTTTCGGTGCCTTTATCGCCTGTACCCAGCGAATCCCGGGAAAGAATAAGGTTTTGTTCATCGATCCGGGCTTCCCGATACAAAAATCCCAGTTGCGCATTTTAGGTATTGAGTGGGAGTTGTTTGACATTCATGATTTCCGTGGAGAACCGCTGCGTGCCAAGTTGGAAAGTTTCCTGTCAAAGGGAGACATTGCCGCTGTGGTATATTCTAACCCTAATAATCCGGCATGGATTTGTCTGGAAGAAAGTGAGTTGAAGATTATCGGAGAATTGGCTACGCAGTACGATGTGATTGTGCTGGAAGACCAGGCTTATTTCTGCATGGACTTCCGTCATGCGTTTGGCCGTCCCTATCAGCCGCCTTTTGTACCTACGGTCGCACGTTATACGGATAACTATATTCTGATGTTGTCGGCATCCAAGATTTTCAGCTATGCCGGTCAGCGTATAGCTTTAGCCTGCGTGTCCGATAAATTGTTTGATACGCAGTATCCGGCACTGGCAGCCCGTTATGAAGACTCAGGTGTATTCGGGCCGACTTTCATCGCTTCTATCATGTATATGATTACCTCCGGTTGCACGGCTACTACCCAGTATGCCATGGCCGAGATGTTGGAGAAATCCATTTCAGGAGAAATCAACTTTGTAGAAGATGTGCGCGAATATGAACGTCGGGCACGCCGGATGAAGCAGATTTTCACCGACCATGGTTTCTCGATTGTGTATGATAAGGATGTCACTCAGCAGGTGGGCGATGGCTTCTTCTTTACCTTGGGATACCCCGGACTGACAGGAGGCGAATTGCTGCGTGAATTGATGATGTATGGGGTGAGCAGTATTTCCTTGTCTACCACCGGAAGTGAACAGCAAGGAGTGAGAGGCTGTACGTCGCGCATGCGTGAAGAACTTTATCCGGTGCTGGAGGAACGTATGAAAGCATTCCAGGCCGACCATCCGCTGAAATAAGAAATCACAAAACTACTACTGAAATAAAGAAAAACACAGCTTATGATTTGGAATCCGAACAAAGAATGTATGCCGCGTGAACAGATGCGCGAGCTGCAAGGAAAACGCTTATGCAAACTGGTGCAGTATGTGTACCATAATGTACCTTTCTATCGTCATAAAATGCAGGAAATGGACCTGACTCCAGATGATATCCGGAGCATAGACGATATTACCAAACTGCCTTTTACTACCAAACAGGATTTACGTGACAATTATCCTTACGGACTGATGGCGGCTCCTCCTTCAGAGGTGGTGCGTGTACATGCTTCTTCTGGTACAACGGGTAACCCGACGATTGTGGGCTATACACGTCGCGATTTGTCCATCTGGTCGGAAGTGATGTCACGCTGTCTGTCGGCATACGGAGTGACCCGTGACGATACTTTCTCCGTAAGCTATGGCTATGGATTGTTTACCGGAGGATTGGGCGCACATTATGGAGTAGAGAACTTAGGAGCTACCGTAATTCCGGCTTCTACAGGAAATACGGAAAAGCATGTACGTTTGATTCGCGATTTGCACATCACGGGTATTGCCTGTACCCCTTCGTATGCCTTGTATCTGGCAGAAGTGGTAGAAAAGATGGGTATCCGTAAAGAGGAATTAGGACTGCGCATCGGTGCGTTCGGAGCAGAACCTTGGACGGAAAACATGCGTCAGGAAATACAGAATCGTTTGGGCTTGAAGGGATACAATATTTATGGGCTAAGTGAGATTATGGGCCCGGGTGTATCTTACGAATGTCAGGAACAGTATGGCTCTCACATCAACGAAGATCATTTCTATCCGGAAATTATCGATCCGGTTACCCTGGAATCCCTTCCGTACGGCACACAGGGAGAACTGGTGTTTACCACATTGACCAAAGAAGGCATGCCGCTGTTGCGTTACCGCACGAAGGACCTGACTTCGCTGATTGCTGATCCGTGTCCGTGTGGCCGTACCAGTGTGCGTATGACGCCGATTATGGGCCGAAGCGATGACATGCTGATTATCCGTGGTATCAATGTCTTCCCGTCGCAGGTAGAAAGTGTTATCTTGGGCATGAAGGAATTCGAGCCGCAATATATGCTGGTGGTAGACCGCAAGAACAACCTGGATACCCTGGAAGTGCAGGTAGAAGTGCGTCGTGACTTCTTCAGTGACGACATCGGTTCCATGTTGAAGTTGAAGAAAACACTGTCTGACCGCTTGAAGAGTGTATTGTCCATCAGTGCCGATGTGAAACTGGTAGAACCGAACAGCATTACCCGTAGCGAAGGGAAGTCCAAGCGTGTGATAGATAAACGAGTATTGGTATAACTAAAGCAAAAAACTATGATAATTAAGCAATTGTCTGTTTTCTTGGAAAACAAGACCGGAAGAATCAATGATGTAGTGCATACTTTGGGAGCAAACGGTATTAATATGCATGCTTTCAGTATGGCTGAGACAGCCGATTTCGGTATTCTGCGACTGATTGTGTCTGATGTGGACAAGGCGGTGGAAGTATTGCGTGAAAAGAACTTTGCCGTGATGTCGACCGATGTGGTTTGTCTTTCGTGTGCCAATGTGCCCGGCTCGTTGGCTGTGGTATTGGAATACCTGGCCGAAGAGCAGATTTTCATTGAGTATATGTATGCTTTTGCACAGGCCGATCAGGCTCATGTGGTTATTAAGCCGAATGACATGTCGCAATGTCTGAAAGTGCTTGAGGCACATCATTGTCATGTGTTGGCAAAAGAAGAATTGTAAATTCTATATTCAAATTCCCCCGTCACGGTTTTAGGTTGGCGGGGGAATTTTTATTGTTAGAATAAGCTCCATGAAACGGTCAGGCCTGCCATGACAATGGCTACCATGCTCATCAGTTTAATCAGGATGTTCAGGCTGGGACCGGAGGTATCTTTAAACGGGTCACCTACCGTATCGCCTACGACTGTGGCCCGGTGTACTTCACTGCCTTTCCCGCCAAAGTTTCCTTCTTCCACGTATTTCTTGGCATTGTCCCAGGCACCTCCGGAATTGGCCATGAAAATCGCTAAAATGAAACCTGAAGAAAGTCCTCCTATCAGCAGACCTATGACACCCGGCACACCAAACAGCAGACCTGTCACAATGGGGGCGATGATGGCCAACAGCGACGGGAATACCATTTCTTTTTGTGCGCCAAGGGTGGAAATCTGTACACAGCGTGCGTAGTCAGGTTCAGTCTTTCCTTCCAGAATACCTTTGATTTCACGGAACTGCCGGCGTACTTCCTCTACCATGTGGGCAGCTGCTCTTCCTACGGCATTCATGGTCAGTCCGCAGAACAGGAAGGTCATCATGCTACCGATAAACATTCCCGAAAGTACCTTGGGATTCATAAGCGTGACATCGTAGAACATCATGAAGTCCGTGAATCCGGCTTCCTGAATCATTACTTCCAGTCCATTGGGAAGTTCCAGTACGGTGGTACCGATACGTTCCAGTCCGATGCGTATTTCTTCAATGTAAGAAGCCAGTAGTGCCAGTCCGGTCAGAGCGGCAGAACCGATGGCGAAACCTTTACCCGTAGCGGCTGTGGTGTTGCCCAGTGAATCCAATGCATCCGTGCGTTTGCGGACTTCTGCTCCCAAACCACTCATTTCCGCATTACCACCAGCATTGTCGGCAATCGGCCCGTAGGCATCCGTGGCTAATGTGATGCCCAAGGTGGACAGCATACCTACGGCAGCGATACCGATTCCATAAAGTCCCATGCTGATGTTGGTAAAATCGAAACCAGAGGCTAGCCAGTAGGACAGGATGATGCCGGCTACAACTGCAATGACCGGAATCGTAGTCGATACCATTCCTAATCCGATGCCCGAAATGATGACGGTAGCCGGACCTGTCTTTCCGCTTTCCGCCAGTTTTTGAGTAGGCTTGTAGGATTGGGAAGTGTAGAATTCAGTAGACTGTCCGATGACGATACCCACAATCAGTCCGATGACTACAGCCAGTGAAATATACAGCCAGTTATCAATTTGTAGTACCCAAAGAATGCTAAAGGTGGCGATGACAATCAATCCCGCACTGAGGTTGGTGCCTGTAGATAAAGCCTTGAGCAATTCCCTCATGCCTGCATTTTCTTTGGTACGGACGGCAAAAATACCGATGATGGACAAGATGATGCCTACGGCTGCAATCAGCATCGGAGCGATGACAGCTTTAAACTGCATGGCGGTATCTCCCGTGCCGATATAGGCAGCAGCTCCTAAGGCAGCGGTAGCCAGAATCGAACCGCAGTAGGATTCGTAGAGGTCGGCTCCCATTCCGGCCACATCACCTACGTTATCGCCTACATTGTCGGCAATCGTGGCCGGATTGCGTGGGTCATCTTCCGGAATGCCGGCTTCCACTTTCCCCACCAGGTCAGCTCCCACGTCTGCCGCTTTTGTATAGATGCCTCCTCCTACGCGGGCAAACAGTGCTTGCGTGGAAGCTCCCATACCGAAAGTCAGCATGGTAGTGGTAATGACGCATAGTTTAGCGGTGGGGTTCAGCGCATCTTCCGGAATACAGAAATCCAATAACAGGTACCAGAAAGAAATGTCGAACAGTCCCAGGCCTACCACTACGAGCCCCATGACTGCTCCGCTGCGGAATGCCACTTTCAGTCCCTTGTTCAGTGAGTGACGGGCGGCGTTGGCCGTACGTGCAGAAGCATACGTGGCGGTTTTCATTCCCAGATAACCCGACAATCCGGAAAAGAAGCCTCCTGTCAGGAAGGCTACGGGTACCCAGTGGTTTTGCAGGTTGAAACCGTAGGCCATGACAGCAAACAAAACAGCCAGTCCGATGAATATAAGGGTTACGATTTTATATTGCTGTTTCAGGTACGACATGGCTCCCTTCCGGACATGAGATGCAATGCGTGCCATGGTAGGTGTACCTTCGCTTTCCTGCTTCATTTGCCGGTAGAAGTATCCGGCAAGTGCCAATGCCAGCAGCGATGCCGCCGGGACCAGCCAGAATAGATATGTTTCCATAATACAGTTGAATAAGAGTTTCTCCAAACTTACAAAAAATCCCGAAGAAAACGAATAAAATGTGGGAGATTCTACTGGCAGAAAAGGCGGATAATTTGGCTTTTATGTGAAGGCTCTGCTTTTTTCCAAATTCGGTGAGTTTATTCGGAAACTTATCAGGTTTTTTTATGTTTCCCGTCGCGGAACCGTATGTTTTCCGTTCGGGAACTCTACGTTTCTGAGACGGAAAACATAGGGTTTGCGGTAGGAAAACGTAGAAAACGAACAAGGAAAATAGCAAGAATATGCAGGGAATTTTCAATTTAAGGATAATGACGTGTCAAAAAGCTTTCCGGAATGCGGTAAAAACCTGCCCTCTGTTATAAAGAAATGAGGTTTTGTGGCAGATTGTTGTTTTTTATTTGATATAAGCGTGATATTGTGAGATATTTTCAATATATTTGCGCACGAAGTTATAAAAGATTGTTCAGATGATTTACGACATGGAAATGCAGAAGACGTTCTATGCGTCGTATGCAGAAAAAGTAGAAAAGGCCCGTAAGAAATTGGGGCGTGCCATGACTTTGGCTGAAAAAATATTGTATGCACATTTATACGACGAAAACACGGTAGCTGCTTTCCGTCGGGGGGAAGAGTATGTTAACTTCCGTCCGGACCGCGTAGCCATGCAGGATGCGACGGCCCAGATGGCGCTGTTGCAGTTTATGAATGCGGGAAAATCCGTTTCAGCTGTTCCTGCTACCGTACATTGTGACCATTTGATTCAAGCATATAAAGGAGTGGAAGAGGATTTGCCTTCTGCTTGCACTACTAATAAAGAGGTATACGATTTCCTGAAAAGTGTGGCTTCGAAGTACGGCATCGGCTTCTGGAAACCGGGAGCAGGTATCATTCATCAGGTTGTACTTGAGAACTATGCGTTTCCGGGCGGCATGATGGTGGGAACCGACTCACACACACCGAATGCCGGTGGATTGGGCATGATTGCCATTGGTGTGGGCGGTGCCGACGCAGTGGACGTGATGACCGGCATGGAATGGGAACTGAAGATGCCGAAACTGATTGGGGTGAAGCTGACCGGTGCGTTGAACGGATGGGCTTCGCCAAAAGATGTGATTTTGAAACTGGCAGGTATTCTCACCGTGAAGGGAGGAACGAATGCCATTATTGAATATTTCGGAGAGGGAACCCGCTCATTGTCTGCTACCGGCAAGGCTACTATCTGTAACATGGGAGCTGAGGTGGGAGCTACGACTTCTGTTTTCCCTTACGATGAGGAGATGAAGCGCTACCTCTGTGCTACCGGACGTGAGGATATTGCCGAACTGGCTGAGGCTAATGCGGCCGATTTGCGGGCAGATGCGGAAGTGGCACAGCAGCCGGAGAAATATTACGACCGTTTGATTGAAATCGACCTTTCTGCACTGGAACCGTATGTGAACGGACCGTTTACGCCCGATGCAGCTTGTCCGGTATCGGAATTTGCTGCCCGTGTGAAGAAGGAAGGGTTCCCGCAGAAGATGGAAGTGGGATTGATAGGTTCTTGTACCAACTCTTCTTATCAGGATTTGAGTCGTGCAGCTTCGGTAGCCCGTCAGGTAAAGGCAAAAGGTTTGAAGATGCAGGCTTCTCTGATTATCAATCCCGGTTCGGAACAGGTATATTGCACGGCTCAGCGCGACGGCATGATTGAGGACTTGAAGAGTATCGGCGGTGTGGTGATGACCAATGCCTGCGGTCCTTGTATCGGACAGTGGAAGCGTGTGACTGACGATCCGCTTCGGGCCAATTCTATCGTGACTTCGTTCAACCGTAACTTTGCCAAGCGTGCCGATGGCAATCCGAACACACATGCGTTCATTGCTTCACCGGAAATGGCTGTGGCGTTTGCCATTGCAGGCGACTTGTGCTTTAATCCGCTGACGGATACCCTGAAAAATGAGAAGGGAGAAGAGGTCAGACTTGATCCGCCGACAGGGGAAACACTGCCGTTGAAAGGATTTACAGTAGATGACAATGGCTATGTGGCTCCTTCGGCCGACGGAGGAAAGGTGGAAGTGACCATTCAGCCGGACTCACAGCGCTTGCAGAAACTGGAACCGTTTGCTGCATGGAACGGAGAAGACTTCATGGAACTTCCGCTGCTGATTAAGACGCAAGGAAAATGTACTACGGACCACATCTCTATGGCCGGACCGTGGTTACGCTTTCGCGGACACCTGGAAAATATTTCCGATAATATGCTGATGGGTGCTGTCAATGCATTCAACGGTAAGACTAACTGCGTATGGAATCAGTTGACTGGCGAGTATGAAGCCGTTTCAGCAGTGGCCAAGCAGTACAAGGCAAAGGGTATGGGTTCTATCGTAGTGGCAGAAGAAAATTACGGAGAGGGTTCCAGCCGCGAACATGCCGCCATGGAACCGCGCTTCCTGAACGTACGGGTAATCCTGGCCAAGAGCTTTGCCCGTATTCATGAAACAAACTTGAAGAAACAGGGTATGCTGGCATTGACTTTTGCCGACAAGAATGATTACGACAAGGTGCGTGAGCACGACCGGATTTCTATCTTGGGATTGCAACGCTTTGCTCCGGGTAAACCGTTGCATGCCGTGTTGACGCACGAAGACGGCACGACAGAAACATTCGAAGTGCTTCATACCTATAATGAAATGCAAATTAACTGGTTTAAGGCCGGTTCAGCCTTGAACACCTTTAAAAAATGAGAGAAATGAGCAATAAGATGTATATGCAGGACGGGAAACTGGTGGTTCCCGATCACGTAGTGATTCCTTTTATTGAAGGGGATGGAGTAGGAGCAGAAATCACTCCGGTTTGTCAGAAAATTGTCAATACAGCGGTAGAATTGGCCTACGTGGGCAAGCGCCGCATTGAATGGAAAGAGGTGCTGGCCGGTGGAAAGGCTTTTGAACAGACCGGTGAGTGGTTGCCGGAGGCTACGCTGGAAGCATTCAAGGAATATCTGGTAGGTATCAAAGGTCCGTTGACCACTCCGGTGGGCGGTGGTATCCGTTCGCTGAATGTGGCATTGCGTCAGACGCTCGATTTGTATGTCTGCCTGCGTCCGGTACGCTGGTTCAAAGGAGTCGTTTCTCCGGTGAAAGAGCCGCACAAGGTGAACATGCACATTTTCCGCGAAAATACGGAAGACATTTATGCGGGTATCGAATGGGAACAAGGTACACCGGAAGCACAGAAATTCTATGCTTTCCTTCGTGATGAGATGGGTGTGACCAAGGTACGTTTCCCGGAAACCTCTTCATTTGGTGTGAAGCCCGTGTCAAAGGAAGGTACCCAGCGACTGGTACGTGCAGCCATTGAATACGCGTTGCAACACGGTCTGCCGTCGGTAACACTGGTGCACAAGGGAAATATCATGAAGTTTACGGAAGGAGGTTTCAAGCGCTGGGGATACGAAGTGGCTGAAACTGAGTTCAAGGACCAGACTTTCACCATGAACGAATATGACCGCTTGAAGAAAGAATTGGGTGAAGAGTCTGCCAAGGCTGCCGTAGCCAAAGCCATCAACGATGGAAAAGTGGTGGTGAAGGATTGCATTGCAGATGCTTTCCTGCAAAATACCCTGCTCATTCCGGAAGAATATTCGGTCATTGCTACGCTGAACTTGAACGGTGATTATGTGTCCGACCAGCTGGCTGCCATGGTGGGTGGTATCGGTATCGCACCGGGAGCCAACATCAATTACAAGAGCGGACATGCCATCTTTGAAGCGACTCACGGCACGGCACCGAACATTGCCGGAAAGAATGTGGTGAATCCGTGTTCCTTGCTGCTCTCTTCTGTCATGATGCTGGAGTACATGGGCTGGAAAGAAGCTGCCGAACTGATTGTGAATGCCTTGGAGAAAGCTTTCTCGAAAGGGGAGGCTACTCATGATTTGGCGCGTTTCATGCCGAATGGCCACGCGTTGGGCACGAATGAATTTGGACAGGAAATCATTTCTTTGCTGTAATAGTCGGAGGATTTTCTTGTCGGAGTGTTTTTAATGGATAAAAAGAGAAGTTTATGAAGAAAGAATATATAGTTTACAAACTTTCCGAGTGTGCCAAGCAGGCATGCCGCATCGACAACGAACTGTTCACGAAATACAATGTAAAGCGGGGTCTGCGTAACGAAGATGGTACAGGTGTACTCGTGGGACTGACAAAGATTGGTAATGTGGTGGGCTATGAACGTACCGACCAGGGATTGAAGGCTATTCCGGGCAAACTGTTCTATCGCGGATACGATTTGGACGACATTGCTCATGCCTTGCTGCGCGAAAAACGTTTCGGTTTTGAGGAAGTGGCTTACCTGTTGTTGTCGGGTGAACTTCCGGACAACGAACAACTGGCTTCGTTCAAGGAACTCATCAATGACAACATGCCGCTGGACAAGAAGACGACCATGAACATTATCGACCTGGAAGGACAGAACATCATGAATATCCTGGCACGTAGTGTGCTCGAAATGTACACGTTCGACCCGAATCCGGATGATATTTCACGCGACAACCTGATGCGTCAGTCCATCGAACTGATTTCAAAGTTCCCGACCATCATTGCGTATGCGTACAGTATCTACCGTCACAGCATACACGGACGTTCGCTGCACATTCGTCATCCGCACGAGAATCTGTCGCTGGCCGAAAACTTCCTTTATATGATTAAGAAAGAATACACTCCGCTGGAAGCGCGTATGCTCGACTTGCTGCTGGTGCTTCAGGCAGAGCATGGAGGTGGTAACAATTCAACATTTACCGTACGTGTCACCAGTTCTACTCGCACGGATACGTATTCCAGCATTGCAGCCGGAATCGGTTCGTTGAAAGGTCCTTTACATGGAGGTGCCAACATTCAGGTGGTCAAGATGTTCCATCACTTGAAAGAGGTAATTTCCGATTGGACGAATGTAGACGAAATCGATACTTATCTGACCCGCATGCTGAACAAGGAAGCCTACGATGGCAGTGGATTGATTTACGGTATCGGTCATGCGGTGTACACTATTTCTGATCCGCGTGCCGTATTGCTGAAGGAGCTGGCTGGTGAACTGGTGGCAGAAAAGGGATGTGAGAAAGAATTTGCTTTTCTTGAACTGCTGGAACAGCGTGCCATCGAATGCTTCAAGAAAGTGAAAGGAACCAAGAAGCAGGTTTGCTCGAATGTGGATTTCTATTCAGGCTTTATCTATGAGCTGATGGGCTTGCCGCATGAAATCTATACGCCGCTGTTTGCCATGGCCCGTATTGTGGGATGGACAGCACACCGTATTGAGGAACTGAACTTCGAAGGTCGTCGCATTATCCGTCCGGCATACAAGAACGTACTGGAGGAAGTGGATTACAAGCCGATAGGAGAAAGATAAAAGTTCAAGTGATTTTATATGGAGGAAGCGACAGAAACCCGATAATGAGGTATCTGCCGCTTCTTTTCTTTTTAGGAATGTCGGCTAAATTGTGTACCTTTGCGGCGTTTTTATCGTAAAATTAGAAAATATGAATAGCTTGAAAGGTTTTTTCTATGGGATTGCCACTTCGGTAACGTTTGGTTTGATACCCTTGTTTACGCTGCCTTTGATGCAGAAAGGGATGGTGTTTGATTCGATTCTTTTTTATCGTTTTCTCTTTGCCACCTTTGCATTGGGTGCCATGATGAAAATAAAGAAGGAGTCATTTCGTATAGAGAGCCGTGATATTCCGATGTTTCTTTTGTTGGGACTGTTGTACACAGGATCAGCCATGTTCCTGTTTTGGGGATATGGGTTTATGGGAGCCGGGGTAGCCACGACGCTTCATTTTACCTATCCCGTGTTTGTGACTTTGCTGATGTTGGTTTTGTTCCGTGAGAAAGCTTCCAGGGTAACGTGGGTAGCTATTCTGCTGGCAATATATGGCGTATCTGAACTTTCGTTGAAGGGAGATGAGTTGTCGGCCGATGCGACGGGAGTGATTATTGTCCTGCTTTCAGCCGTATGTTATGCGGGCTACATTGTAGCAGTCAATAAATCAAGATTGCGTGACATGAGCGGACGGAAATTAGCTTTTTACGTATTTATCGTAAGTACGGTGCTGTTTGCCATAAAGGCGTTGACCAATCAGGGAATACAGCCGGTGCCGGATGCAGTTTCAATCGGTAATCTGTTCTTGCTGGCAGTGGTGCCTACTGTCATTTCCAATATTACCTTGGTCTTGGCCGTACAGAATATTGGCGGAACAATGACTTCGGTATTGGGAGCTATGGAACCAGTGACGGCCGTATGTATCGGTGTCTTGATTTTCGGGGAAGAGTTTACCATGCAGGAAGGCTGGGGAATATTCCTTATCTTGGTGGCCGTTACATTAATTGTGTTGACCCGGACCATCCAGAAAAGTCTGTCGACGGTAGTACGCAAAATTCGTCCGCGTCATGCTTGACACGGACGAACCTTGCGGTGGGAAAATCACGATTTCCCGTATAGTTTGTTGATAAGGTCGTTTCGACCGATTTTCCGCAACTCGTTGATAATGGCCTTTCGTTCCTCTGGTTTATACCAGAAGAAGAACATGCGCTGGGCCAGTTTTTCACGAGGGGTCTTGGCCGAAAATACCGGTTCCAGTGTGTAGGGATGTAGGCCTGTGTACCATGCTTCCGTAGAGACGGTCATAGGGGTAGGCGTAAAATCCTGTACCTGCTCCAGGTGGAAATCCAGTTTCTTGGTGATGACCGCCAGTTCGGCCATGTCCTCTTCCGTGCAGCCAGGGTGACTGCTGATGAAGTAAGGGATAATCTGTTGCCTTAATCCTGCTTCCTTGTTGATTTTGTCAAAGATACGCTTGAACTCGTAGAACTGCTCGAACGGAGGTTTGCGCATCAGGTACAGCACTTTGTCACTGGTATGTTCCGGAGCCACTTTCAGTCGTCCGCTTACGTGGCGTGTAATCAGTTCACGGGTATATTCCTTGGTACTCTGGTTGGTTTTTGCATCTTTGCTCTGGTGCAGAAGCAGGTCGTAGCGCACTCCACTGCCGATAAAGCTTTTCTTGATGCCCGGCAAGCTGTCTACCGCATGGTATATCTCTAATAACGGTTGGTGGTCGGTATTCAGGTTCGGGCAGACTTTCGGGTGGATGCACGACGGGCGTTTGCAGCGTCGGCAAAGAGCTGTATCTTTTCCACCCATCTGATACATGTTGGCTGAGGGACCTCCCAAATCACTCAGATACCCTTTGAAGTCGGGCATTTCAGCGATGGCTTTCACTTCCTTGAGAATACTTTCCTTGCTTCGGCTGACAATGAACTTTCCTTGATGAGCCGAGATGGTACAGAAAGCACATCCACCAAAGCATCCGCGGTGGATGTTGACAGAGAACTTGATCATTTCATAGGCCGGAATCCGCTTATTTTTGTATTTAGGATGCGGAAGACGGGTGTAAGGCAGGTCGAACGACATGTCCAGCTCTCCTTGCGTCATGGGAGGATAAGGCGGGTTGGTAACTACCGTCTGCTTTCCTACCTGCTGAAGGATGCGGGCTGCCGCATAGCGGTTGGATTCTTCCTCAATATGTCGGAAGTTCTGTGCCTGCTTTTTCTTATCCTTCAGGCATTCTTCATGCGAATAGAGTGTCAGGTCGCCTTGCCCGTTCGGATTTTCCGGCAGAGCCGCTACCTCTTTTTGTGAAATCAGGTAGGCTGTTTGTGGAATGTCGTGCGGCAAGTCTCCAGCATGAACTTCTCCTTCTACTTCAAGCAAGCGCTCGCTCAGTTCCGTAATGGGTTTTTCTCCCATTCCGTAAATAAGCAGGTCGGCTCCAGATTCCACCAAGATGGAAGGACGTAATTTCTCTTCCCAATAGTCATAGTGCGTCAGGCGTCGGAGAGAGGCTTCGATACCGCCTAAAACCACCGGTACGTCAGGGTACAGTTTTTTCAGAATCTGCGTATAGACAATGCTGGGATATTCCGGGCGCATGTCATGGCGTCCGTCGGGCGTATAGGCATCTTCGCTTCTCAGCCGTCGGTTGGCAGTGTATTTGTTGACCATGCTGTCCATACATCCGGCAGATACGCCGAAGAATAGTCTTGGTCTTCCCAGTTTCTTGAAGTCGCGCAGGTCATCGCGCCAGTTGGGCTGGGGGATGATGGCTACTTTCAGTCCTTTGGCTTCGAGCATTCGTCCGATGACGGCAGCACCGAAAGATGGATGGTCCACGTATGCATCTCCACTGAAGATGATGACGTCAAGTTCGTTCCATCCCCTCAGTTCAGCCTCTTTCTTGGTAGTAGGCAACCAGTCGGTCAGCTTGTATTCTTTCAAGGCGTTTCTTTAATTGTGGTTTTCTTCAGTTTCTTCTTGTTCCTCTTTCTCTTCTTTTTCTCTTTCCCATTTGATATAAAGAAGGATGAGCTGGTGTAAGCCGAACGCTTTCATGTTGTTGTGATAAATCACGTCAATGCACAGGTCGAGCAAGTCCTTGCTGTTTTCTTCCATGGACGCAATGAGCGAACGGATGTTCAGTTTCAGTTTGTCGAGCACGGTTTCGTCCACAATTCCGTTGCTGTCAATAAGCTGTTGGAAGAGCGAATATTTTTCAATGGTTTCCAGATGCTTTTCAGAAATTTCCATGCTGCGTGTGCCGGAAGCGTTGGTCTGTATGGTATACATAATATGATAATTTTAAAGTTTATGTAACAAAGGTATTTTTTTTCTAGATACGATGGCTCGTTTTCTCTCTTTTCTTTAGGGATTTTTGTGTATTTTCGGCTGGTGGAAACGCGGTGCCTGCCTTATCTTTGCCTAGCAGATACGTTTCAGACAATATACCTACAAATGGTGATTGCGGGTGTGGAAAGGATTCTCTTATTTTGCAGTGTGAATTTATGAATACGATATTTATGTGTAACAATACTACGCGAATGTATAAACCCACCGACAAGATGGGCGACTTGATTTGTGAGAATTATGCTCTTCTGCAGGTGATGAGCCGTTTTGGCATCTCATTAGGGTTTGGTGACAAGTCCGTGCAGGAAGTGTGCGACATGAATCAGGTGGATTGCAATACATTCCTGATAGTGGTCAATTTCCTGGGTGAGGAGAGCAATCATATTCACGACCATTTGCAGGGACTTTCCATTCCTGCACTGGTAGAATACCTTAAAAAGGCTCATTCCTATTTTCTGGATTTCCAGTTGCCTACCATCCGGCGGAAGCTGATAGAGGCAATCGACTGTTCATCGGAGAATGAAGTCGCTTTTCTGATTGTGAAGTTTTTTGATGCATACGTGCACGAGGTACGCAAGCACATGGAATATGAGAATGAAAAGGTATTTACTTATGTGGAACATTTGCTGAAGGGAGAACGGCTGAAAGATTACAGCATCGGAGTTTTTGCCCGTCACCATGACCAGATTAATGCCAAGTTGACCGAGCTGAAAAATATCATTATCAAATATTATCCGTCGGGCGGGGACAATCAGCTGTTGAATGCTACCTTGTTCGATATATTTAGTTGTGAGGAGGATTTGGCTTCGCACAACCGGGTGGAAGATTTTATTTTCGTGCCCGCAATCATGGAGTTGGAAAAGGAGATAAAATGAAACCGCAGGAAACAATATACATTGCTGTGGCAGATACGTCGATGATTATTCGCAGCGGACTCGTGTCTGTGTTGAGGCGTCTGCCTGATTTGCCGGTACAGGTAATCGAGGTCTCTTCAGAAGAGGGCCTGAAGCATTGTATGGAGGCACATACTCCACAAATTCTGATTATAAACCCTCAATTTGGAGGATGGTTCGATGTGGCCGCTTTCAAGCAGGAATATCCGGAAGCTGCCATGAAATTCGTGTCGCTGATTTACACGATGGTAGATGCCAACCAGTTGAAAGGCTACGATGATTCGGTCAATTTATTTGACGACGTGGATTCTTTGTCGCATAAGGTGTCGATGCTGATGAACGTGCCGGATGAGGAAGAAAGCGACCAGGACTCATTGAGCCAGCGGGAAAAAGAAATCGTAGGTTGTGTGGTGCGAGGAATGACCAATAAGGAAATTGCCGAAAAACTCTATATTTCCGTGCATACGGTCATTACGCACCGCCGGAACATTACGCGAAAATTACAGATTCACTCGGCCGCCGGACTGACTATTTATGCCATCGTAAATAAGTTGGTAGAGTTGAGTGAAGTGAAAATGAATCTTTAGAAAGGTTGTTATTTGGATTAATTCTAAAATACCTACATTTAGGTATTGCGGGTACAGCCTTTAACACCTATCTTTGCAGTGTTAGTCATATAGAAATTACGTAAACCACAAAAGTAAAAGAAGTTAGTTATTAGTTGGGTGCGCCCTGCGAAGTGATTCGCGGGGCGCACGCATTTTTTACATTTTGTTATGGTGGTTTAAATCGTTTTCAAAATCTGAAATAAAGTTTTCATTTCCGGAGAAAACCTCTTACTTTTGCTCGAAAGAAGACGAATAACAGATTTTAAGTATATGAAAGTAGGATTATTTATTCCCTGTTATATCAATGCCGTTTATCCGCAGGTGGGAGTGGCTTCTTTTAAGTTGCTGAAAAGCTTGGGGGTGGATGTAGATTATCCGCTGGACCAGACTTGCTGCGGACAACCGATGGCGAATGCAGGATTTGAAGAAGAGTCAGTAGAATTGGCCAAACGTTTTGACCGTCTTTTTGAACAGTATGATTACATTGTAGGCCCGTCGGCCAGCTGTGTGGTATTTGTGCGTGATCATTATGGACAGTTATTAGCCAAGGAACCTCATCGTTGTGCCAGCGAGGGCAAAATTTATGATATCTGCGAATTTATTCATGACGTGGTGAAACCCACTTCCTTGCAGGCTTCTTTCCCTCACAAGGTCAGTATCCAGAACAGCTGCCATGGAGTGCGCCTGATGCACCTTTCTTCACCGAGCGAACTGAATATCCCGTATTATAATAAGCTTCGTGATTTGCTTTCCTTGGTGAAAGACATTGAAGTGGTAGAGCCGGAAAGACCGGATGAGTGTTGTGGATTTGGAGGTATGTTTGCGGTAGAAGAACACGCCGTATCCGGACAGATGGGACGTGATAAGGTGAAACGTCACATGGATACGGGTGCAGAATATATCGTTGGTGCCGATGGCTCCTGTCTGATGCATCAGAACGGGATAATCGCCAGAGAGAAGTTGCCTATCAAAACCATTCATATTGTAGAAGTTTTAGCTGCAGGATTATGAGTACGAAACATTCAAAAGCCGCCGAAAAGTTTCAGGAAAATAAGGAACTGGCGGGATGGCATGACCAGACCTTGTGGATGATGCGTGCCAAACGAGATAAGATTAGCCGGGAGGTACCGGAATGGGAACAGTTGCGCGACATGGCTTCTGCCATCAAGATGTACAGCAACAGTCACCTGGATTTGCTTTTGCAGGAGTTTGAAAAGAACGCACAGGCAAACGGAGCCCATGTGTATTGGGCAAAAGATGCCGATGAGTATTGTTCTATAATCTATAATATTCTGCACGGTCACGATGTGCATCGCTTTATCAAGAGTAAATCAATGCTGGCCGAAGAATGCGGACTGAATGAATATCTGATTCAGAAAGGGATTGATGTGGTGGAAAGTGATTTGGGAGAAAGAATCCTTCAGCTGATGCATAAGAAACCCAGTCACATCGTGGTGCCAGCCATCCATATCAAGAAGGAGGAAATCGGCGAACTGTTTGTAAAAGAGATGGGTACGGAGCCGGGCAACAATGACCAGACTTATTTGACACATGCGGCACGTAAGAACCTGCGTCATAAGTTTATTGAAGCAGAAGCAGCCATGACAGGTGCTAATTTTGCCGTGGCTTCTACGGGTGAGTTTGTGGTGTGTACCAATGAAGGTAATGCGGATATGGGTACTTCGCAGCCTAAATTGCAGATTGCAGCTTTCGGGCTGGAAAAAATTGTGCCCGACCGTGAGGCACTGGGCGTATTTACCCGCTTGCTGGCACGTTCTGGTACCGGACAACCCATCACTACCTATACTTCGCATTATCGCAAACCCCGCAAAGGAGGTGAACTGCATATCATTATCGTAGATAACGGGCGTAGTAATATTCTGGCCGATCAGGAGCATGTAAAGACATTGAACTGCCTGCGCTGCGGAGCTTGCATGAATACGTGTCCGGTGTACCGTCGTTCTGGCGGATATTCTTATACCTATTTTATTCCGGGCCCGATTGGCATTAACCTGGGAATGCTGAAAGCACCTTTGCACTATTATGATAATGTGTCGGCCTGCTCTTTGTGTTATTCTTGTCAGAATGTGTGTCCGGCGAAAGTAGATTTGGCAGACCAGATTTATCGCTGGCGACAGAAACTGGATGGCCTGGGAGTAGCCAGTTCGTCTAAGCGTCTCATGTCGGGCGGTATGAAGGTACTGATGGAACATCCGTCTTTATTTAATTTGGCTTTGGCACGGGCATCGTGGGTGAATTCTTTCCCTCGTTCACTGGTGTACAATGGATTGAATGACTGGGGAAAAGAACATGAAATGCCACAGTTTGCCAAGGAAAGTTTTAATGAAATGTGGAAAAAGGGTAAAGTAAAATAGGGAAGCTATGAGTAGTAGAGAAGATATATTGCAGAACATACGTCGTAATACGCGAGTACGTTATGAAAAGCCGGACTTGTCTGCATTGGAACAAGGAGCAATTACGTACGCTGATCAGGTAGCGCAATTCTGTAAGGTTGTGGCAGAAGTCGGCGGACGTGTGGTGACGGTCAATGAGGGAGAAGATGTCAATGCGCTGGTCCGTAAATTGTATCCGGATGCCAAACGTATTGCTTCCAATCTGAAGAATATTACCTGTGCCACTTTTCATCCTGACGATGTGGAGGTTTCTGCTGATTTGGATGGCACAGATCTAGCTGTGGTGGACGGACGCATCGGTGTGTGTGAAAACGGAGCTGTCTGGGTGAAGCAGGATGTGGAACAGCGTGCGGTGTACTTCATTTCTGAGGCCTTGATACTTCTGCTCGACCGGAAAAATCTGGTAAACAATATGCATGAGGCGTATCAGAAAATAGATACAGGAGAGTATGGCTATGGCGTATTCATCTCAGGTCCATCAAAGACGGCGGATATTGAGCAGGCGCTGGTGATGGGAGCACACGGAGCGCGTGAGCTGACAGTCTTATTACTGTAGATGCAAATAGAATACAAAAAAGAAGTCCTGGCATTTTGAATTGAGATGCCAGGACTTCTTTTTTACCTTTTCCCCTGAAAAGGGTTATTTGTGCTGCATGACCTGCTGATGGAAAGGTCTTGCAGTTTCTGTGATATTGTGGTTATTGTTCAACTCCAAGAACTGTGTACCTGTCCACCACAATATGTTCATGACAATTACCGCCAGTATGATAGTGAAGGCCGTAATTCTCGCTTCCAGTTGTTTGCTGGAAATTTTCTTTGATTTTTCTATTTTCATCTCCGCACTATTCACTAACCTTCTTTTCTCCATATAGCAATTATAGTCTTATTGTTTCTTGTTGTTTGACTAATAAATAACGTATATATGTAAATACTGCACAGGATGATGATTTTTTTTTAGAAAAAAGTTTTTTATTGGGTAGTTAGAGTCGGTTTCAGTACTTTCTAAGAAGTATCGTAGTACTTCCACTGGAGTACTTCAGTACTTGCCTGAAAGTACTCCAGTACTTCTTAGGGAGTACTGAGATGGGATAATATATTGTAAACTAACTGGTCAGTTTACATAAACAGTCTTGAAGTATTTTTCAAACAACTCTTTTGCTTCGTCCAATTGCGCTTGCGTGTTGAGTTGTACATCCTTCAGCTGGTAGTCCTTTTTCATGGCTTCATATTTATGTACACCCAGAGTGTGATAGGGGAGTATCTCAACCCGTTCAATCATGCGATAGTTTTTGAAATGCTTACCGAGTGCTTCTATGTCTTCTTTAAAGTAGCTGTACTTCTGCACCAGTACATAACGTAGCCAGAACGGTTTCTGGTTTTCTTCAAGCCAGGCTGCAGTTTTCAGGGTTTGTGCATTACTTCTGGAGGTGAGCGCTTTATGACGTTCGTCATTGAACTCTTTTACGTCAAGCAGAACGAGGTCTGCCAGCGAAAGCAGTTCCTTTACATCTTCGTTCCAGATTCCTCCATTTGTATCTACGCAGATATGAATGCCTGCTTCTTTCAGCATGCGGAATAAAGGAACCAAGGCTTTGGCCTGAAAGGTCGGTTCTCCTCCACTGAAAGTAATACCTCCTTTCTTCCCGAAAAAAGGTTTCTGGCTCACAGCCATCTTGAGAATCTCTTCAGGAGCAGTTTCTTTACTTTCACCTTTGGCATCAATAGTATCGGGATTGGCACAATAAAGGCATCGGAAATTACAGCCTTGCAGGAAAACAACGAGACGTATTCCCGGACCGTCGTATGTGCCTAATGATTCGTATGAATGTACTCTAATCATGATAGGATAAAAAATAATAGACACAAACTACCGGACTGAAAATCCGGGTAGCTTGTGTCCAGTTAAAATTATATACTCTTTATGCAAGAATTACATGCGTTCGTGGAAACTGCGTGAAATTACTTCCAGCTGATGCTCACGGCTCAGCTTGATGAAGTTCACCGCATAACCAGATACACGAATTGTCAGCTGAGGATATTTTTCCGGATGCTCCATGGCATCTTCCAGCATTTCCCGGTTCAATACGTTTACGTTCAGGTGGTGTGCACCTTTCACGAAGTAACCGTCCATCATCGTTACCAGGTTCTCGATACGGTTTTCCATATCTACTCCCAAAGATTTCGGTACGATAGAGAAGGTGTTACTGATACCGTCCTGTGAGTCACGGTAGCGCAATTTAGCTACAGAGCTCAGAGAAGCAATGGCACCGTTCTTGTCGCGTCCGTGCATCGGGTTAGCTCCAGGAGCGAATGCTACACCTTTGGCGCGGCCGTCTGGAGTGGCACCTGTTTTCTTACCATACATCACATTTGAAGTAATGGTCAGGATAGACAAGGTCGGTTTGGCATTCTTGTAAACCGGCAATTTCTTCAACTCTTCATCGAAGTAGTAAATCAAGTCTACTGCCAGGTGGTCTACACGGTCATCGTCATTTCCGAAGCAAGGGAATTCACCTTCGATGTCGAATCCTTCTGTCAGTCCGATGTCGTTACGACGAGCTGTTACCTTTGCATACTTGATGGCAGACAATGAGTCAACAGCGATAGACATACCTGCCACACCGTAAGCCAGGTTGATAACCGGATCAGTATCTACGAAAGCCATCTGAGCCTTTTCGTAATAATACTTGTCGTGCATGTAGTGGATGATGTTCATGGCTTCGTTGTACACGCGTGCCATTTCTTTCAGCACTTTCTTATAGTTGGCAAGTACTTCTTCAAAGTTCAATACATCACCGCTCAATGCCGGAATATCCTTCACCATCAGTGTACCGGTGTTTTCACAGCGTCCGCCGTTGATAGCCAGCAGCAATGCCTTAGCCAGGTTACAGCGTGCACCGAAGAACTGGATGTGACGGCCGATATCCTGATAAGATACACAGCAAGCGATACCGTAGTCGTCAGAGTTACGTACTTCACGCATCAGGTCGTCGTTCTCGTACTGGATAGAAGATGTATCGATAGAGACCTGTGCACAGAAGTTCTTGAAACCTTCCGGCAGTTCCGGACTCCACAGCACGGTCAAGTTCGGTTCTGGTGAAGGACCGAGGTTGTACAATGTCTGCAAGAAACGGAATGAAGTCTTGGTTACTTTTGTACGTCCGTCGTTGAAGCGTCCGCCGATAGATTCTGTAACCCATGTCGGGTCGCCGGCAAAGATGTCGGTATAAGCCTGCATACGCAAGTGGCGTACCATACGCAGTTTGATAACAAACTGGTCAATCAACTCCTGTGCATGTGCTTCGTCAAGCAGGCCATGAGCCATATCATATTCAATATAGATATCCAGGAAAGACGATACGTTACCCAATGACATGGCAGCACCATCCTGTTCTTTTACGGCAGCCAGGTAAGCCATGTATACCCACTGAACAGCTTCCTGTGCATTGTGAGCCGGACGTCCCAGTTCAAGACCGTATTGTTCTCCCATGATCTTGATTTCCTTCAGGGCCTTGATCTGCTCTGCCACTTCTTCACGAAGACGGATGCGGGCATCAGTCATCGGACCAGTCAGGTGACGCAAATCATTCTGTTTAGCTTCAATCAGTCTATCCAGACCATACAATGCCAGACGACGGTAATCACCGATGATTCGTCCGCGTGCATAGTTGTCAGGAAGTCCTGTCAAGAAACCAAGTGAACGGAAAGAACGGATTTCTTCTGTGTATGCATCGAAAACTCCGTCGTTATGAGTTTTGCGATAATGAGTGAAAATATCTTTAACCTTCGGGTCAACTTCTGCCCCGTTTTCACGGCAAGCTTTTTCTACTACCTTGATACCTCCAAAAGGTTTGATTGCACGGCGCAACACTTCGTCAGTCTGCAAGCCGACAATGACTTCATTTTCCTTATCAATATATCCCGGTGCGAAAGAAGTGATGGTTGATACTGTGGACGGATCGAGCGAGCGTACACCATTGTTTGCACGTTCTTCAGCCAAAGCTTCCAAACATTTGTTCCAAACAGCTTTTGTACGTTCAGTTGGACCGACCAGGAATGAAGCGTCGCCCTCGTAAGGCGTAATGTTTGTCTTTACGAAATCGGTGACGTTGATTTCATGGTTCCAACGGCCTTCTTTAAAATTCATTGCCATAAATTTGAAATATTAAAAAGTTATGTAAATGTGGTTCTCTAAACCGAGTGCAAAGGTAGTGAAAAACCTTGTGTTGTACAATACCTATTTTGTGGTATATTATTATTTTGCATTAATTACAAAGTAGTACAGGCTATAGAAACAGGTTCTGGGAGAGGTGTGTTTGCGAAAAAATCTTTGCAAAAGTTTGCACAACTCAAAAAGTCGCTCTATATTTGCACCGCATTTGAGAGAAGATGCGTTCCCAAAGAAGATTGGAAGTTTGGGTGAGTGGCTGAAACCAGCAGTTTGCTAAACTGCCGTACGGGTAACCGTACCGGGGGTTCGAATCCCCCAGCTTCCGCTTTTTTATAGAACTCCGTCGACTGGCGGAGTTTTTTTGTGCCCTTTTATGGGCTGATAATAATAGAATTGTATGAAAATTTTATATATTTGCCATATATAGAATTTTCTAATATTTAGATAGAAACTTGTTTAACCTTATGTATAGTCGTTGGGGTAACATGTATGCTTTTGGCCTCGTCTGAGTGAATTGTTTTGTTTTATTAATATTTTATTTACCAATTATGCTAAACAAGCAGATTATAGCTTTGTGTATGGCTTTTTGTTGTGCGGTTGTGCCTGTCATGAGTCAGACACCGGAAAAATCACAGCAAGATGCTAAGAAAGAAAAAAGGATGGAGTGGTTCTCAAATGCCAAGTTGGGTATTTTTATTCATTGGGGCATTTATTCGGTGAAGGGGGTTTCCGAAAGCTGGTCTTTCTTCAATAAATACCTTCCGTATGAGGAATACATGAGCCAGAAGGATGGATTTACTGCCTCAAAGTATGATCCTAAAGCCTGGGTGGACTTGATAAAAGAGAGTGGAGCCCGCTATACGGTGATTACGACGAAGCACCATGATGGAATGGCTTTATGGGATACAAAGGCGGGTGAGCTGAGTACGGTAAAATGTACGCCGGCTAAAAGGGATTTGATCAGTCCTTTTGTAAAAGAAGTCCGCAAGCAGGGACTGAAGTTGGGATTCTATTATTCCTTGTTGGACTGGTCGCATCCTGATTATCCGAACATGACACGTACTGAAGTGCGTTATACGAATGATTCCGTGCGCTGGAAACGTTTCGTGAATTTTAATATGGCACAATTGGCGGAGTTGAACAAGACTTGGAAGCCTGACTTGTATTGGTTTGATGGCGACTGGGAACAGACGGCGGAGGCATGGAACTCTAAAGGAATCGTGGATTTGTTGCGCTCGGACAATAAGAATGTAATTATCAACTCGCGTATCCAGGGATATGGAGATTATGCTACGCCGGAGCAGGGAGTTCCTATTGTACGTCCAGAAGATAAATATTGGGAGTTGTGTATGACGATGAATGATTCGTGGGGCTATCAGCATACGGATTCTAACTATAAGTCTCCTTATATCTTATTGCGGACTTTTGTGGATTGCCTGAGTATGGGAGGAAATCTGTTGCTGGACATCGGTCCGAAAGAGGACGGTACGATTCCGGAAGAGCAGGTCGCTATCTTGAAAGAGTTCGGACGTTGGACGAAAAAGCATAAGGAGGCGATTTATGATACGCGTGCCGGTATTCCAACAGAACACTTCCAGGGATATACAACACTGAATAAAGGGGGAGATATCTTGTATCTCTACTTACCATATAAGCCCAATGGTCCTATTGAAGTGAAAGGGCTGATGAATAAAGTCAACCGGGTATGGGTGGTAGGCAATGGCTCCATGTTGTCTTATAAGGTATATAATAAGAACTATTGGAGTGAAGTGCCTGGTAATCTTTATATCGATGTGCCCGAACATGTACTTGATTCACAAATCACGGTAATTGCCGTATTGTTGGACGGACCGGTCAAATTGTATCGGGGAGCGGGACAGGTTATTGAAAGTAATTAATGAAAAAACGGATTATGAGAAAACAATTGATAGGTAGTTTGTTTGCACTTGCAGTGGCAGGACAGCTTTGGGGGCAGGGGCTATATGAAAAGTATGAACGTATGCTGACGCTTCCCGAAGGTTATGTATGCTATCGTGTGGATGGAAAAATTAAAGTAGATGGAAAACTGAATGAGGCAGACTGGCAAAAGGCGCAGTCCACTTCTTCTTTTGTAGATATAAGTGGGGAAGGATTTGCCAAACCTTGTTATGATACTTCTGCCAAAATGTTGTGGGATGATAATTATCTCTATGTAGGAGCCGTGTTGCAGGAGGATGATATCAAGGCAAAACTCAGTCAGCGGGATACAATTATCTATTATGACAATGACTTTGAGGTTTTTCTGGATCCGGATGGGGACGGGCAGAATTACTTTGAAATAGAAACCAATGCGAAGGGAGTTATTTTTGACTTGATGCTGGACAAACCTTACCGTTCGGGAGGTAATTTTATGATTCAGTGGGATTGTCCGGGACTTCAGCTGGCTATTCATCGTGAAGGAACCTTGAACAAGTCGAAAGATAAGGACAAACAGTGGAGCGTGGAAATGGCTATTCCTCATAAAGCGTTGACAGTGAATTTCTCCAACCCGGCTCAGGCTGGAAACTGCTGGCGTATCAACTTCTCACGTGTGCAGTGGTTGAAGCCCGGACAGCGTGAAGAAAACTGGGTATGGATGCCTACCGGACGCATCGATATGCACATGCCTGACAGATGGGGATTCTTGTATCTTTCGGATAAGGTGATAGGAACGGGGACTGATTCCTTCAAGTATCCTTACAATATGGCTGCCTATAAGTTGCTTTGGGCCATGTTCTATGCACAATTGGATAATTATGCCAAGGAGAAAAACTACATTCGTTCCAAAGAAAATTTCTTCCTGACCGAGGCGGAATTGAAGGACTTGCCTGCTGGTGCTGAAATCTTGGTAGAGGCTACACAACGTACATTCTGTATGTCGGTGAGCGTGCCTGAAGAAAAAGTACGTTATGTGGTAGACCATAACGGTAGGTTTACTCGTGAAGCCATTACTCCCCGTCAGGTAAAGAACTGGGTATGGATGCGCATTAACAAGGAAAAGGGAGATGCGTACTATAAGAAATACTTTGCTCTGATGAAAGAATGTGGCATCAGTGGAGTTATGTTTGAAGGCTATGATGAGGCTACTTACCGGATGTGTAAGGAAGCGGGGCTGGAGGCGCATTATTGGAAGTGGACCATGAACCGCAGAGAAGTGCGTGAGACACATCCCGACTGGTTTGCCGTGAACCGCAAAGGGGAGTCATGCTATGACAAACCTGCTTATGTAGATTATTACCGCTTCTTGTGCCCGAACCATGAAGGTGTGGCTGAATATCTGGCTGCTGATTACCTGAAAGAAGCGAATCTGCCTTATGTGGATGGAGTTCATCTGGATTATGTGCGTTTTCCGGATGTCGTGTTACCGGTAAGCTTATGGAAGAATTACGGAATTGAGCAGACTTCTGAATTGCCGGAATATGATTATTGTTATTGTGAGGTATGCCGGAAGATGTTTAAGGAGCAGACCGGTAAAGACCCGCTGGAATTGAAGTATCCGATGGAAGACCAGTCATGGATAAATTTCCGTCTGGATGCCATTACACGTGTGGTCAATAAGATTACGCAGACCATCAAGGCAGATGACAAACGTATCTCTGCTGCGGTATTTCCGGGACCTTCTATGGCTCGCAAAATGGTGCGTCAGGATTGGGGACAGTGGTCGCTCGATGCATACTTCCCGATGATTTACAATGGTTTTTATTATGAAGGACCGGAGTGGATTGGACGTTCGGTGAAGGAAAGTGTACAGACGATTAATGGCCGGGCTAAAATTTATGCCGGATTGATGTTCCCTGATATAAAGAATACCTTTGAGCAGGCATTGGATGAGGCTTTCAACAATGGAGCTTCAGGGGTTTCCTTCTTTGACGGGCCGGACGAAGAGTATTTGCATAAGTTTAAGGCTTACTTGGATAAAAGAGGTTTTGAAGTTGCAAAATAATAAAATGAGTATATGAAGATAGTTAGTATGTTTGTTTCCTTATTCGTGGCGTTGAACGTATGTGCGGCAGGACATAAGGAACTTCCTGCAAAAGGAGATTTGAATTTGACGGTATTTGACAAGGAGAATATTCATTTTGTACCAGATACGTATGCAGGGTATTCTGCAGCGGGTGCGGATGGGGTCATTCATCTGGTGAACGGTCGTATTATTTTGAAGAAGATTCAGATTCCCGATTACCAGCGGGATGTGACGGTCAGCTTGAAGGTGACCGTAGCCTCTAATGGTGACCGCTGGGATAAATCCGGTTCTTGTTTTGTGCTTCCCAAGAGTTCGGCTGTGAATCTGCTGAGTATTGCACAGGGGAAAAAAAAGTTTCCGGCAATTGACAGCTTGAAACTGGAAAATATGATTGGAATTGTACCTGGAAAGGGTTATTTGCCTACAATAGAGCTGATGCGTTTCATGACACCTTTTGGGGTAGGGCATTTCAGCGCAGAAGATGATTCTTTGTCCAGCAAGCGTCGTCCGGTTTATATTCCTAAGTGGGAGAAATGTGTGCAATGGGAGCAGGACATTACCGATTTATATTCGGCCCTTAAAGGTGAAGTGTATGTCGGTATCTTTATTGACACGTGGACAAAAGAAGGATATGTGGCCAGCATGGAGTTGAAAATCAAGGAAACTCCGGTAACATGTGAAAAGCTTGTCCGCCGTCATGTGGAACCGCTGATGAACACGGTATATTATATCGGTCAGTCTTATCCGGACATTTTTGCCCGTAAATCTGTTTCTACTGATTTTGTGCTTCCGAAGAACGCGAAGAATGTGCGTTTGAAATACATTGTAACCGGTCATGGAGGCCATTCCGGGGGTGATGAATTTGTGCAGAAGCGCAATATTCTTTCCGTGGATGGAAAAGAGGTTTATAGTTTCGTTCCTTGGAGAGATGACTGTGCTTCTTTCCGTCGTTTCAATCCGGCTACTGGTGTTTGGCTTATCAAACGCCTGGCAGCCTATATTAGTGAAGATGGTTATAAGACCAAGGAGGTAGAGGAGCCATTGGCATCTTCTGATTTATCGCGTTCTAACTGGTGTCCCGGGTCGGATGTATTGCCGGAGGTAGTTGAACTTCCAGGTTTGCAAGCAGGAAAGCATACTTTCACTGTCAGCATACCTGAAGCCCAGCCTGTAAATAAGGATGAGTTGAACCATTGGCTGGTGTCTGCTTATCTGGTATGGGAAGAATAAGAATGTGTTTGAATCATAGATGATTGTATAAAAAAGTTCGCCAGATTCTTTTGCGGAGTCTGGCGAACTTTTTATTGAGCCATTATTTGGAGTGTGAAGAAACGAATGATGGAATTAGCTGGATACGTTTTCCAAAGAGTGGTGTTTTTACAGGCGGGAGTGCCTTGAAGTGTGGGGAAGCCGCACTACGGCTGCGTACACCGTCAGTTTCGTATGAACGTCCGGCTTCCGTGAGTGCCTGTTTCAAGAGAGGCTCGTTGACGTCTCCTATTTGATAAGCTTGTATCGGGTTATCCTCAATCTGTATGTCTGGGATGAGTCCATCAGGCATACAGGGCGTTTTTCCATCGGCATTCTGGTAAATGCTGACCATTACATAGATTCCCCAGTTCTTCAGTTCTTGTGGGCATTTCTCGTACATTTCTTCTGCGCTGAGCATCCACCCGGTACAGTACTTACCGTGTGTCTGCGTGCCGATGAGTCGAACATTCGTATAAGGCATTAATCCACCAAGCAGTGCTTCGGATGCGGATGCTGATCCGGAACCGATTAATCCGTAGATTTTTTTCAATCCGATGTTGGCATCTTTGGTGCTTGCGTTGACTTTCACTTCCGGGTAATTGAATTCTGTGGTGAAACGGGTTTCCAGACTTTCTCCTTGTTTCTGGTAGCTTTCGCTCAAATAGCTGTTGTAGATTTCTTTTTCGAATACTTTCTTGCTGCTGACAGCTTCTTGCGGGGCAAACATGGAGGCTAACACATTTTCAGTGATAACATAACCTCCTCCGTTGTACCGGAGGTCTAAAACCAATTCGTCAATACCTTCTGCTTTAAACTTTTTCCCGATTTCAATCAGTGGATTGATGGATTTCAGGTCAAAGCTGGTATAGGCCAGATAACCCACTTTCTTTCCGTTGAATTCATATACGGAGTCGCAAATGATAGGATTTTCGTACATGTTGACGGCTGTCAGCTCTATTGACTTGTTTTGGCTGACAATGATATTTTCTTGCAGTTTTCCGAGGGAAACCTTTAAGGTAGGTTTATAGTATAAATCCGTATAGTTGTCGGGGGTGATTTCTTCATCATTTATAGAAAGGATAATGTCTCCTCGTTTAAATCCCGCTTTTGCAGCAGGACTCCCTTCATGGACAAAGTTTACTGCTGCTGCATATTGATTCTTTTCTTTGTTTACAGGGTAGAAAGTAAGATTCCAGCCAAAAGTAGTAGAAACTCCTTCCACACTGCTGTTGAAGGAAGCCATGTCGTCAGTGAGCATGGACTATTTGTCAATGTATTTATCTCCTTGGTGGTACCTTATTCGGTCAACGGTGCCGATTGGGTCATTGTTAGTCTCGATGTTCCAGTTGTCCAGGTCACTACTGATTTCCTTATTCCAGTAATAGTAGATACTCATAGCCTCCTTGCCGAACATGTTGGCATAATAGAGTTCTGTGGGGGTCTTCGATGTAGGATTCTGATCACCTTCTCCGTTTGTAGGTTGGGGATTTTCTTCCGAACATCCCGTCAGTGCGGCTCCTCCCAATAGAGTGGAGAGTAATAGCCATGATAGTTTTTTGTTCATAGTTTAATTTTTGAGAATTAGTACAAGGTTTTACTTGACAAAAATAACAAAAACTATCAGTTCTCTTTCTAATAAGAAGGGGAAGTAAGGATTTTTTAAGGTAAACTTCTGGCTTCTCATGTGTTGGGCAGGTGAGAAGCCAGAAGTGTGGAAATTAGAATTTATAGTTCAGACTTAATCCGAATACTTTGTTTGTTCGGTTGTAAATGTCGGTTCCTTTCAGGCCTGTACCGTTGTAGCTGTCTGTTTCTTTGGTATATTTGTTGTAATGTGTCCAGAAATAGGCTACATCAATGCTCCATGCTTGTGTAAGGTTGACTCTGGCTCCGAATCCTAAAGAATAGGAATCGCAATAGAAACTGGTGTCGGTCTGGAACTCATCGCTCAGACCATAGTTTGTTTTTTGGAAGCCGCCGCTGACAGTCAGTCGCTTGGTAATGTCCCATTCCATGCCGGCAAGGTATTCGTGGGTGCCGTGTTTTAACGTTTTCTGGCGGTCGTTCAGCATGCCTGCATGTTTGTCGTCATAGAAATGATATTCCACAGAGGCACGGAGATTAGGCAAGATTTCGTATCCGGCGGCCACACTCAGGTATGCGGGAATATCGCTAGGAGTTTGCTCACCGTCTGCGTAGGGCTTTATGACCGCTTCCGGAGTGCCTGTAGGGACTTCCAGGGTGTGCGTCTGGTTTTCAATATTCAGGTTTGTCTTGAATTCATACTTTGCAGCCAGGTTCCAACGCCCTAATTTAGCATCCACACCAATGATGGGAGTCAGTCCCCATCCGCTCTGGTCGCAATCCAGCTCAAGGTTTGCCAGCTGAGTTCCGCCTAAACTTTCTTTCATGTAGGCTTTCAGATAGCCTTCATATCCACTTTTTACGTAATTCATTCGGCCGCCGGCAAATACACTCAGCCAGTCATTGATTTTGTAGCTCAATCCCAACTGTACTCCGTAAATGTATTGCTTTCCATCCATAGAAGTATTAATGTCATACATTTGGGGAGTTACTTGCCCGTCAGTTTGCTTGGTAATCATTCCCATAGCTAATGCATCGAACATTGGAAGACCGTTGCTGAATGAGGCTTTTCCTCCACCACCCGTAATGGCAAAGCTGGCAGAGATTACCCAATTATCCTTTTTATATAATCCTTGAAAGCTCGGAATGAAGGGAGCAGAGGCCGTTCCTTTGTACAATCGGCTGCCATTTGTTCCGTCAGCTCGTTTAAAGAGTGGGAAATTAGCGTCAATTTCGCGGGTCTGATAAGCACTTTGTCCGGTCAGTGACAGGTAGAATCCCTCGTGCGAAAGGAAAGAAAGTCCTGCAGGGTTACTATACACACCGTCTATATCAATAGAAGCTCCTCGGGCTATCATTCGAAGGAAAGCGGCGTTTTGATTGGTGTTGGTCAGATAATCTCCCGCGAAAGACGGGAAAGAGATACACAGTGTCGCTGCACTGATGAAAAGAAATTTTTTCATTCGTTTTTAGGTTGTTTGTTAAAAATCGGCTGCAAAAATAGTGCTAAATTGCACACAAACCAACGAAATGAGTAAAAATTATTTTATTTGAAATTGTTTTATTTGAAACCAAGTGCTATAAGGGAGGTATTTAAATGCTTTTTATGTAGTTCTGGTTTTAAAAGTGTATCTTTGCAAAAGTATGCAATTTCCAATCATTTTTATTCTTTTGATGTATGTACACCAATAAGGAAATCTGGCGTGTTACTTATCCTATTTTTCTGGGCTTGTTGGCGCAGAATGTGATAAATGTGACCGATACGGCTTTTTTAGGGCGTGTGGGTGAAGTCGCTTTGGGAGCAGCTGCCATGGGCGGATTGCTCTACATTTGTGTCTATACCATAGCTTTCGGTTTTAGTGTTGGTTCGCAGATTCTGATAGCTCGTCGTAATGGAGAAGGAAACTATCGGGCAGTAGGCCCTATTATGTGGCAGGGAACGGCTTTCAGTTTCGGTATGGCGGTTTGTTTGCTGATACTGATGTATTTTTCTGCTGCTCCGTTGATTCGGTTGCTGATTACTTCGGATTCTATTTATGGGGCTACCTATGAATTTTTCACCTGGCGTATCTGGGGATTTCTTTTTGCTTTTGTGAACGTGATGTTTCGTGGGCTTTATATCGGTATTACGCGTACCAAAGTGTTGACGATGAATGCAGTCGTAATGGCTTTGGTGAATGTGGTGCTTGATTACGCCTTGGTATTCGGAGAATTAGGCCTTCCGGAAATGGGGGTACGTGGTGCCGCCTTGGCTTCTGTCATCGCTGAGGCTTCTTCACTACTCTTCTTTTTGCTTTATACTTATTATAAGGTGGACCTGAAAAAATACGGACTGAATCGTTTTGGACAGTTCGATTTAAGTATGGTGCTGCGCATCCTTCGCATATCTTGTTTCACGATGGTACAGTATTTTCTGGCCATGGCCATCTGGTTTGTCTTTTTTATGGCTCTTGAACGACTCGGACAGCGGCAACTGGCGGTGGCCAATATCGTGCGAAGTGTGTATGTGGTGTTGCTGATTCCTGTGCAGGCACTTTCCACTACAGCCAATACGTTGGTGAGTAATCTGATTGGTGCAGGTGGTTCATCAGGAGTAGTCATGTTATTGCATAAAATATCCCGGATGTCGTTTTTGATTATGGTAGTGTGTGTAGGCTTGTGCGTGGCGTTTCCCGGAAGTATCTTGTCGGTTTATACAAATGAAGAAGCCTTGCTGGTGGAGTCTGTTTCGGCTTTGTATGTGGTGTGCGGGGCTATGCTGATTGCTTCGCTGGCCAATGTGTACTTCAATGGTATATCAGGAACGGGCAATACGCAGGCGGCGTTGGTATTGGAAGTGTTTGTACAAGTTTTTTATGCACTTTATATCATTGTGGTGGGCATGGTTATCCAGGCACCGGTGGACGTATGCTTCACCACGGAAGTGATTTATTACGTATTGATGTTAGGTTCCAGTCTCATTTATCTGAAAAAAGCAAAATGGCAGAACAAAAAGATTTGAGCATACTGATTTTTTTGTAATTTTGCACGCTGGAAATTTTTGATAATAAATAAAAAAGCAACATATATGTTCGATAATTTAAGTGAAAGACTAGAACGGTCGTTTAAAATATTGAAAGGTGAAGGTAAAATCACCGAAATCAATGTGGCCGAAACCTTGAAGGATGTACGTCGTGCATTGCTGGATGCGGACGTGAATTATAAAGTAGCAAAGAACTTTACAGATACGGTAAAGGAAAAAGCACTGGGACAGAATGTATTGACAGCTGTCAAGCCTAGTCAGTTGATGGTGAAGATTGTACACGATGAACTGACTACCTTGATGGGAGGAGATACTGCCGAAATCGAATTGAAAGGTCGTCCGGCTGTTATCTTGATGTCAGGTTTGCAGGGTTCTGGTAAGACTACCTTCTCTGGTAAGCTGGCCCGCATGATGAAATCAAAGAAGAACCGTAAACCTTTGCTGGTAGCGTGTGACGTGTATCGTCCGGCTGCAATTGAGCAGTTGAAAGTGCTCGGACAGCAGGTAGAAGTTCCTGTATATAGCGAACTGGACAGCAAAGACCCTGTACAGATTGCCTTGAATGCCATTCAGGAAGCGAAAGCAAAAGGGTATGACCTTGTGATTGTCGATACAGCTGGTCGTTTGGCAGTAGACGAGCAGATGATGAACGAGATTGAAGCTATCAAGAAAGCTATCAATCCGGATGCTACATTGTTTGTGGTAGATGCCATGACCGGACAGGACGCGGTAAATACAGCTCGTGAATTTAATGAACGTTTGGATTTCACTGGTGTCGTATTGACCAAGTTGGATGGTGATACACGTGGTGGTGCGGCGTTGTCTATCCGTACGGTAGTAAACAAGCCGATTATGTTTGTGGGTACCGGTGAGAAACTGGATGCCGTAGATCAGTTCCATCCGGCTCGTATGGCTGACCGTATCTTGGGTATGGGTGATATCGTGTCACTGGTAGAACGTGCACAGGAACAGTACGATGAAGAAGAAGCGAAACGCCTTCAAAAGAAGATTCAGAAAAACCAGTTCGATTTCAATGACTTCTTGACTCAGATTCACCAGATTAAGAAGATGGGTAACCTGAAGGAACTGGCTTCCATGATTCCGGGTGTAGGAAAGGCTATTAAGGATATTGATATCGACGACAATGCATTCAAGAGCATTGAGGCTATTATTTATTCTATGACTCCGGAAGAACGTACTCATCCGGAAATTCTGAATGGAACACGTCGTACACGTATCGCTAAAGGTAGTGGAACAAGTATTCAGGAAGTAAACCGCCTGTTGAAGCAGTTTGACCAGACTCGTAAGATGATGAAGATGGTAACTGGCAGCAAGATGGCTGGCATGATGCAGAAGATGAAAAAGAAATAATCGCGCAGATTAAGATAGTAAGAAGCGGACAGCAGGGAGCTTGAAAGAAGCAATCTGCTGTCCGCTTGTTTTTTATTCATACAATAAATATTTTTTACGTGAGGAACGGTAAGCTTGCAAGTCCTTCTCCCATGCCTGGCGTATTTCGGACTCCGTTTTTCCCTGAAGTATGTCCTTGCGTACCTGTGATGTACCCATTAGCAGGTCAAACCATTGGGAACGGCTGAAGAAATGCTTTTCGGCATCCGGATATTGCTTCTGATAGAACTGATAAAACTGCAGGAGGTATTTTAGGGAAAAGCCTTGAGGCAGTTCTTTTTCTGTGCGCAAGTCGAGGCCGAAGCAGGCCTGATTCTGATGAAGCGGATGCTTGTCGAACCCTTTTAAAGAGCGTGGGATAAACTGAAACTGGAAAAAATCCTTTAGTGCCGGAGAACCGATGACTTGGAAAGGATAAGCGGTTCCTCTGCCGATGCTTACGGAAGTTCCTTCAAAAGGGCAGAGTGAGGGGTAGAGCGCAATGGAAAGATCGTTTGGCAAATTGGGAGAAGGTTTTACCGGAAGCGAGTAAGGCTGTCCGTGTTTCCATCCTTCCACTCTAATTATTTGCAAACGACATTGCAGACCTTTACCTAACCAGCCTTCTCCATTAATCATTCCGGCCATTTCACCTAAGGTACATCCATGAAGCAGGGGGATGGGAAGTATGCCCACAAAACTTTTGTATGCCTTTTCTCGTACCGGACCGTCCACGTAGTCACAAGGATTGGGGCGGTCCAGCACAATCAGTTCTTTCTGGTTCTCGGCACAAGCCTGCATTACGTAATAAAGCGTACTGATGTAAGTATAGAAGCGGGCACCTACGTCTTGTATGTCGAACACTACCACATCCGTGCCAGCTAGCTGTGAAGGTAGCGGTTTCTTGTTTTTTCCATAAAGTGAAAGGATGGGTACCCCCGTGCGGGTATCTTTTCCGTTTTGAATGTATTCTCCGGCATCTGCATCCCCTCGAAATCCATGTTCAGGAGCAAATACCCGTGCGATTTTTACTTGACTGGCCAAGGTATCCAGCAAGTGGGTTTTCCCACAAAGAGAAGTCTGGTTTACTACCAGAGAAACCCGTTTCCCTTCAAGCAAGGGAAGCAGTTTTTCCAATTGGTCGGCTCCGTTGCGCACGGTGGCATGTCCTTGCAGGGCCATAAAACAGCTTATACATGCACCCAAAATGTATTTCAAAAAGATTCTTTTCGTGTAACTCATGGAATTTTTGTAGATTTGTGATACTTTTTACAAATATAGCCACATTTATTTATGAATCCACTTGCATTGATTGACAAATATTATCCGGAAGATAATGAGTTGAAACATATTTTGCTGGTACACAGCCGTTCGGTAGCAGACAAAGCCCTGGAAATGGCACGCAAGCATCCGGAACTGAATTTGGACTTGACTTTTATAGAAGAAGCGGCGATGCTTCATGATATTGGTATTTTTATGACGGATGCAGATGGTATTTTCTGCTTTGGCAAATATCCCTATATCTGTCATGGATATTTAGGTTCGGAATTGGTGGCTTGTGAGGGTTATCCGCGTCATGCGCTGGTGTGTGAGCGTCATACAGGTGCCGGACTTTCCCTCAAGGCGATTCTGGAACGTGACCTTCCGGTGCCTCACCGTGAAATGATTCCAGTCAGCCTGGAAGAGCAGATTATCTGTTTTGCTGATAAGTTTTATTCAAAGACCAAATTGGATAAGGAAAAGAGCGTAGAGAAGGCCCGAAAGAGTATTGAAAAGCATGGGGAAGAGGGGCTGGCGCGTTTTGATGCGTGGTGTAAACTCTTTTTGTAGAACTAAAAATACATTAAAAAGGAAAGCGTTGACGTTTATTTGTAGGATAATGCTTACTTTTGCACCGCATATTGCGTAAAAAGACGGTGATGACATCATTTAGAAGAACTACATATTTACTGCTATCTCTGTTTGTTTTTGGCTTTTTCTGCTCATTCTATGCCGAAGCACAGCGTGTGAGAGGAAAACGTATGCGGGGAGGAGAGAAGACCGATTCCCTTCATCGGGACTCATTGGCGTTGGATTCGCTGGGAATGGACTCGCTGGCCGCAGATACCACAAAGAAAAAAGAACCGCTGGATGCACCGGTTATTTATGAAGCAAGCGATTCGATTGTCTTTACAAAAGAGGGCTATGCACATCTTTATGGGGAAGGTAAAGTGAATTACCAGAACATTGAGCTGACCTCTGCAGTAATTACAATGAATATGGACAGCAGTACCGTCTATGCCACGGGAGTGACCGATACGGCAGGAGTGGAAACGGGTTCACCGATTTTCAAGGATGGAGAAACACCGTATGAATCTAAAATCATGCGCTATAACTTCAAGACCAAGAAGGGTTTCATCAATAGCATTGTCACACAGCAAGGTGAAGGATATGTCACCAGTGAGGAAGGAAAGAAAGGGGCAAACGATGAAATTTACATGCGCCATGGTAAATATACTACTTGCGACAATCACGAACATCCTCATTTTTACTTGAAACTGTCCATGGCAAAGGTACGTCCGAAGAAAAACGTGGTATTCGGACCTGCACAGCTGGTGGTAGAGGATGTGCCTCTGCCTATTGCCGTACCTTTTGGTTTCTTCCCGTTCAATAGCAGCTATTCTTCCGGTTTTATCATGCCGACGTATGGTGATGAAATGAACCGTGGTTTCTATCTGCGTGACGGTGGTTATTATTTTGCAATCAGCGACCAGATGGACTTGAAGGTGTTGGGAGAAATCTTTACGAAGGGTTCTTGGGGATTATCGGCTGCATCTAACTATAACAAGCGTTATAAATTCAGTGGCTCGTTCAATGCCAGCTATCTGGTGACAAAAACGGGTGAGAAGAACATGCCCGACTATTCTGTGTCGAAAGACTTCCGTATCCAGTGGAGTCACCGGCAGGATGCCAAGGCCAATCCGAACAGTTCGTTCTCGGCCAGTGTGAACTTTGCCACCAGTAGTTACGACCGTTCCAGCTTGAGCAGCTTGTATAACCCGCAGCAGTATTCTCAGAATACCAAGGCTTCCAGTGTGAGCTACTCACGTAACTTTCCGGAAATCGGATTGAACATCTCTGGAGCATTCAATATCACACAGAACACGCGTGACTCTTCTTTGAGCATGACGCTTCCGGACGTAAATATCTCATTGAACCGTATTTATCCGTTTAAGCGTAAAAAAGCTGCAGGAGATGAGCGCTGGTACGAAAAGATTTCATTGCAGTACACCGGAAGTATCACCAACTCCATCAGCACAAAGGATAATCTGTTGTTCAAGACGCCTTTGACACAGTGGCAGAACGGTATGCAGCACAAGATTCCGGTTTCGGCTACATTCAACTTGTTCAAGTACATCAACATCGTTCCTTCGTTCAATTACACGGAACGCTGGTATTTGCGGAAAGTAAAGCAGAGCTATGACCCGAGTCCGGCATCTACGGATCATGTGAAACGAGATACTATCAACGGCTTCAACCGTTTGTACGATTACAACTTGTCTTTGCAGATGAATACCAAGTTGTATGGTATGTACAAGCCTTTGTTCATGAAGAGCAAGGAGCTTCAGATTCGTCACGTCTTTACACCGACCGTCAGCTATACTTATACGCCGGACTTTGGAAAATCACGTTACGGTTATTACGACACCTATACTTATACGGATGAAGACGGTGAGGTGCGTACCGTAGAGTATTCTCCTTATGAAGGAGCTGTATATGGCTATCCGGGAAAGAATATGTCACAGAACATCAGCTTCTCAATCGATAACAACATTGAGATGAAGATGAAGTCGGACAAAGATACTACCGGCTATAAGAAAATCAGCTTGATAGACCAGTTGGGGGCTTCTCTTTCTTACGATGTGGCCAACAAGCGGTGGAGTGACTTGAGCATGAATCTTCGTTTGAAGCTGACCAAGAGCTATACGTTTAATATGAATGCCTCATTCGCTACGTATGCATATCAGTTCGATGAAAATGGTAATGTAGTGGTGGGCGACCGTACAGAATGGTCTTACGGACGTTTCGGACGTTTCCAGGGATACAGTGGTTCATTCTCTTATACCTTGAATAACGATACCTTCAAGAAACTCTTCGGAAAGAAAGATGAGGATGAAAAGAACAAGGATAAAGAGGGAAAAGAAGGTGGGGAAGACGAGGAGACAGAGGAAGAAACGGAAGAACAGAATAACAACTCCAACATGCGAAAGACGGAGAAAGCTTCTGTCGATTCAGACGGTTACCTGGCTTTCAAATTGCCTTGGAGTGTCAGCTTGAGCTATAGCTACAGTATTCGTGAGGATCGTTCGAAGGACATTAACATCAAGACCATGCGTTATCCGTATTCATTGACGCATTCATTGAACGTGTCGGGTAACTTCAAGATTGGTAGCCGTTGGAATATGACTTATTCTACCGGATACGACTTTACGTCTAAGGAGATGTCTATGACAACCTTGAATATTACCCGTGACTTGCACTGCTTTAATATGAGTTGCGGATTGGTGTTCGGTCCGTTTACTTCTTATAACTTCTCTATCCGTGCCAACTCCAGCATGCTGACCGATGCCCTGAAGTGGGATCAGCGAAGCAACACGGGTAGTTCAGTTACCTGGTATTAATCTTTCAGGAATTCTTCGGCCCGGGCCAGCGTGTCCGGTTTGCCGATGTCAATCAGTTGCAAGTCTTCCTTGGTGTATCCTCCGAGCTGGAGTTGCCGGCAGGTGTACAGATAAAAATCCATGATGGGAAATTTACCGTTCCATGCCTCTCCTTCCATGTAGCGAAACAGTTCCGGTGAAATTACATGGATGCCGCTGAACGCATATTCGCGGTATTGGCCCGGTTCGTACACAAAACCTTCCGGCTTGGTTTGCAACGTGTCTTTATGAATCCAGCCCTGCAGTCGGTTGTCCGTATCAAACAACAGGTAGCGCGAGGTCTTGCGCGGGCTGACCAGCAGTGTAGCCAGATTCTGACTTTTCCGATGAAAATCATAGACCTCTTTCAGGTCGGCATTCGACAGGATGTCCACATTGTGTACCAAAAACGGTTCCGTTCCTGTAAAGAAAGTTGCCGCTTTTTTGATACCGCCCCCTGTGTCCAGCAACATGTCACGTTCATCGCTGATATGAATGGTCAGTCCGAAATTCTGGTTAGTTTTCAGAAAATCGATAATCTGTTCTCCGAAATGGTGAATGTTGATGACCAGTTCGGTAAATCCCGCTTCTTTCAGTTTGAGAATCACATGTTCCAGCATGGGACGTCCGGCCACTGGAACTAAGGCCTTGGGCATGTGGTCGGTCAGCGGTTTGAGCCGGGTACCCAGTCCGGCAGCAAATATCATGGCTTTCATTTGGCTTTCAGTAATTGGTCTATTTGTTGTTCCCGATGAATCAGGTGTACATTAATTTTAAATTTTTCATGCAAGTGCATTGCTGTGTGCTGAGCAGAGTACACGGAGCGGTGCTGTCCTCCGGTGCATCCGAAGCAAATCATCAGGTGCGAGAATCCACGTTCCAGGAAACGCTGCACGTGGGTATCCACCAGAGCGTCGGTATGACGAAGGAACTCTGTAATCTCTCCGTCCTTCTCTAAAAAATCGATGACCGGTGCATCCAGTCCTGTAAGCGATTTGTACTGTTCGTAGCGGCCGGGGTTGTGTACGGCGCGGCAGTCGAACACGTATCCTCCACCATTTCCACTTTCGTCTGTCGGAATCCCTTTCCGATAAGAGAAACTCATTACCGTGACCGTCAGGTTAAGGCGGTTGCGTATAGCGGCAAATTGCTTCAGTTCTGTCATGCGCTGTAATACCTCGCAGAGATAAGGATATTCTGGAAAACCTTCTTGCAATAACTGGCGCAGGTTTTCAATGGCAAAAGGAATGCTCTCGATGAAATGAGCCTTTTTCTCGAAGTAGCCGCGGAAGCCGTAAGCTCCCAGTACTTGTAGCGTGCGGAACAATACGACATGACGCAGATGGGACAGGAACACTTCCTTTTCTATTTGTTTGTATGGACGCAATGCCTCCAGGTACTCGTTAATCAGTTCCTGGCGCAGGCTGTCCGGATAGTTGGCCTTGGCTTGCCAGAGGAAAGAAGCCACGTCGTAATACAGCGGTCCTTTCCGTCCTCCCTGGAAGTCAATCAGGTAAGGCTCTCCGTCCTTCACCATGATATTACGGCTCTGGAAGTCACGATACATGAATACCGGTTGGGGTTCCATGCTCTCTATCAGTGTCTGGCAAAGGGCTTCGAAATCGTCTTCTAACAAATCTTCTCTGAATTCCACTCCCGTAGCTTTCAGAAAACAGTATTTAAAGTAGTTCAAGTCCCACAGAATGCTTCTGTGATTGAACTCTACCGCCGGATAGCATTTCCCGAAATCCAGTCCTTGTGCTCCTTCAAACTGTATGCGGGGCAGTAACCGGATGACTTTTTTCAGCAAGTCCTTTTCCGTTGAGCCAAACTCTCCGGTTTCTCTTCCGTGTGCGATAAGCAGGAACAGGGAATCTGTTCCTAAATCATCCTGCAGGTAACAGAGTCCGTCGTTGGAAACGGCATGCACCGCCGGTACCGGAAGATGCTGTGCCTGAAAATGGCGTGACAGGTAAATGAAGGCCTCGTTTTCTTCTCGTGAAGTACCGCATACCCCGATAAGAGTAGGAGTACCCTTCAGGCGGTAGTAGCTTCTGTTGGAACCGGCTCCCGGCAATGCTTCCACGCTTTCCGGAGCATGGCCGGTGAGCTGGCTGTATAGGGTTTCAAGAGTTTGAGTCATGTGTCTGTTCGTTAAGATTACTAATTGAGTTTTTCTGCCAGATATTGTCCCGTATAGGAAGCCGCATATTTGGCCACTTCTTCCGGTGTGCCGGCTGCCACGAGATTTCCTCCCATGTCGCCACCTTCCGGACCGAGGTCAATCACATGGTCAGCGCATTTGATGACATCCATGTTGTGTTCGATGATGACCAGCGTATGTCCACGACTGATGAGGGCATCGAAAGCTTCCAGCAGTTTCTTTATGTCATGGAAATGCAAGCCAGTCGTCGGTTCGTCGAACACGAAGATGGTAGGCTGTGCCTTTTCGATACTGAGGAAGTACGCCAGTTTCACGCGCTGGTTTTCTCCTCCCGAGAGGGTAGACGAAGACTGTCCTAACTTGATGTAACCCAGTCCCACATCCTGTAGCGGGCGCAACTTCTTGACAATCTTCTTCTGGTTGTGTTCCGTAAAGAACTCGATGGCCTGGTTGACTGTCATTTCCAGTATGTCGTAAATGTTTTTTCCTTCGAACTTCACTTCCAGCGTGTCGTTCTTGAAGCGTTTGCCGTGGCACGACTCACATTCCAGCACCAGGTCGGCCATGAACTGCATTTCTACCGTTACTGTACCTTCTCCCTTGCATTCTTCGCAACGTCCTCCTTCCGTGTTGAATGAGAAATAGCCTGCGCTGTATCCCATCTGCTTGGCCAGCGGCTGGTCGGCAAACAGTTTGCGGATTTCATCGTACGCCTTGACGTAAGTTACCGGATTGCTTCGGGAAGACTTTCCGATAGGGTTCTGGTCCACAAACTCGATGTCGTTCACCTGACGGATGTCTCCTTCCAATGAGATGAATTCGCCCGGACGTTCGCTCGATTCACTGTATTCCCGCTTCAGAGCCTTGTAGAAAATGTCGCGTACCAGCGTACTCTTTCCGGAACCGCTGACCCCCGTCACTACCGTCATCACGTTAAGCGGGAAGCGCACGTCGATGCCTTTCAGGTTATTCTCGCGTGCTCCCTTGATTTCGATGTAGTTGTTCCACGGGCGATGGCTGGCTGGCAGGTCGATGGTCTCTTCTCCTAACAGGTATTTCACGGTATAGCTGTCGCTTCCCTTCTGTAAGTCTTTCATGTCGCCCTCATACACCACTTGTCCGCCCAGTCGTCCGGCTTTCGGACCGATGTCGATGATGTAGTCGGCTGCACGGATGATTTCTTCGTCGTGTTCCACTACTACTACCGTGTTTCCTAATTGCTGTAACTGGCGCAGCACCTTGATAAGGCGGGTAGTGTCACGGCTGTGCAGACCGATACTTGGTTCGTCAAGAATATACAATGACCCTACCAGACTGCTTCCTAACGAGGTGGCCAGGTTGATTCGCTGACTTTCACCTCCCGAAAGCGAGTTGCTCAATCGGTTCAGTGTCAGGTAACCCAGACCTACATCCGACAGGAATGTCAGACGGTTCTTGATTTCACTCAACAGGCGTTGTGCCACGAGGGTGTCGTGCGCATCCAGTGTGAGCGTACGGAAAAACTCCTGCAACTGGGTAATCGGCATTTCCACTAGTTCCGAGATATTCTTTCCACCCACTCGCACGTAGCTGGCCTCCTTTTTCAGTCGGCTTCCGTGACAGGTAGGGCAAGTTGTTTTTCCCCGGTAGCGGGCCAGCATCACGCGATACTGTATCTTATATTGGTTTTCCTCCAGCATCTTGAAGAAAGAGTCGATGCAGACCTTCTCCCTTGGCCCGTGCCAGAGGTAATCTTTCTGTTCCTGTGTCAGTTCATAATAGGGAGCAAAGATGGGGAAATCATGAGCCGGAGCTTCCCGAAGGAACTCATTCAGCCATTCTCCCATTTTCTCACCTCTCCAGCAAAGCACGGCACCATCGTACACGCTCAGCGCACGGTTGGGCACCACCAGGTGTTCATCGATACCGATAATCTTTCCGAAGCCTTCGCACGTAGGGCAGGCTCCCAGCGGAGAGTTGAATGAGAACATCTGGTCGTTCGGTTCTTCAAACTTGATGCCGTCGGCTTCAAACTTCGTGCTGAATACATGCAGGCGGGTGTCATCCGACAAATAGAAACGAAGCATACACGTGCCGTCGCCTTCGTACATGGCCGTCTCGGCAGAATCCGTCAGTCGGCTGATGGCATCCTTGCTGTCATCGCAGCTCATGCGGTCCACTAACAGATACACCTTATCGTTCTCATTGTAGGTATAATCTTCAATGCGTACCATTTCGCCGTCCACTTCCAGTCGGGTAAAGCCCTGCTTCATATCCATGTCCAGCTGTTCTGCCACACTTCTTCCGTCACGGGGAAGAATAGGCGTCAGTACGGTATAGCGTGTGCCTTTCGGGTAAGACAGCATGCAGTTCACGATGTCTTCCACACTGTCCTTCTTCACCAGTTGTCCGCTTACGGGAGAATACGTTTTTCCCACCCGTGCAAAAAGCAGGCGCAAGTATTCATAAATCTCCGTCGAGGTGCCCACGGTAGAACGCGGGTTGCGGCTTGTCACCTTCTGTTCAATGGCGATGGCAGGTGGAATCCCTTTGATAAAGTCACATTCCGGTTTGCTCATACGTCCGAGAAACTGGCGGGCGTAAGAAGACAGACTTTCCACATAGCGTCTTTGCCCTTCGGCATACAGCGTATCGAATGCCAGCGACGACTTTCCCGAACCAGACAGTCCGGTAATGACTACCAGCTTGTTGCGTGGAATACGTACGTCGATGTTTTTCAGGTTATTCACCCGGGCACCCTTTATGGTAATAAAATCATTTTCTGACATGTATCTTTTCTTGTTAGATGAACATGCGAAGTTACGAAAAATAGCTGGAATTATCAAAGCGAATACTTTCGGAGGGAAAGAAGGTTGTAGGTTTTCTTATCTCATCATTATGCTTAAAGAATGTATAAACGAAATCTATTGTGTTTAAATATAATAAAAAACAAGTCCGCTCATAGTGGTAAATCAGTTATTCCAAGTTTTCCTAAAAATACGAATCTATCGATCACACTTGTACATGGACATCAATACAAAAATATTCAGAGAGCATTTCCTTCAATATTATCGTCCGCTCTGCCTGTTTGCACTTCATTATCTGAAAGATATAGATGATGCGGAAGATACGGTGCAAGACTGTTTTATGGAATTGTGGAAACGGAAAGAGAAAGGATTTGAAGTGAGTGGTCTTAAATCTTATCTGTACTCTATGGTGAGAAACCGCTGTATAGACATCTTGAAGAAGGATTCACTCATTGATGGTAATGTGCAGCCATCAGACCTTGAGGAAATCCTGTCGGACGAGGAGTGTGAAGAATGGTCTTATGATGAGGCTTGTCTCTGGACTGCTATAGAGTCTTTACCGGAAAAATGCAAGGAGGTGTTTTTGCTGGCCAAGAGGGATGGTATGAAATATGAAGAAATAGCCGTAAGGCTGCATATCTCTGTCAATACAGTAAAGAACCAGATGAGCAAAGCACTTAAAACGTTGAAGGAAGGTGTGAGGAAGGTATACCTATTCTTTTTCGGATAATTTTTTGGTTTCGGCATAGTAGTTTTTATGGTTCATTCAGTCTTAGCTAAAAACACATTCAGTCATGAAATATAAAGAAGAAAGAAAACTCCAGTTTGTCCTTCGGTATTATGAAGATGGGAAACTGGATACAAGAAAGGCCCTGAAGAAAATAACAGGGATAGCATATCAGGACAAAGTAAACAGGCTTTGGACTTATTTTTCGGGAGTTGCTGCGGCTATCCTTATCTGTGTGGTGAGCTATACCTTGTTGGGACGGAAGGAGCATCATACTGTATCAATTACGGCAGATGCGATGGTGACAAGATATTTTCTGCCAGACAGTACGCTGGCTATACTTTCCAAAGGGGCGACTTTGGAATATGACACCGATAAGTATGGAAAGGCTAACCGGGAAGTCAACATGTCGGGAAAAATTTATTTTAGTGTCCGAAGAAATGCGCTGTCTCCTTTTATTGCCACCACTGAATACGCTCAGGTGAAAGTACTTGGAACCGAGTTTGAAGTGACTGAATGCAGAAAGGATACGGCTACCCGTGTGTATGTAAAATCTGGTAAAGTTGTGTTTAAAGGGAGATATGGAAAAAATGGAATTGTCCTTACAAAAGACATGTGTGGCATGCTGACACATGGCGATGAAATGCCTGTAGCGGTGCATGCTGTTTCTCCAAATCCTTCGGCTTGGGCTACTGGAAAATTCATTTACCGAAATACACCCATTGATGAAGTGTTGAAAGAGCTTTCTTTCTATTATGGCACACTGTTGTATGCGTCGGAACATGAGAGGACAATTACTGGTGAATTCAAGACGGACAAATTGGGCGAAATTATCGCATTGATAGAAAAGACATTGGATATAAAAGTAACACAGAAAGAGCGATGAAAAGAATCATATCCTTATTGTTTTTAGCTTTCTTGGTGGATGCTTCTTCCCTATATGCGCAGCATCGGGTTACTGTGGAGGACATGATGGAGCAGGTGAAACAGATGTATTCTGTCAGCTTTGTGTATGATGCATCCATCAGGCTTGACATTCCGTATACTGGCAAGAAACCTGATATGGTCAGTCTGGAAAGTACTCTTGAAACCCTATTTCATCATACGAATATTAAGTGGGAAATAGATGGAAGTCATGTCATACTTAAAAAGCTGTTGACTTATACGTTAAGCGGATATGTCTATCAGGACAATGGAGAAAGTGTGATAAATGCAACCGTATGGGACATGACTTCGAATGTGGGTACGCTGACTAACGAGCATGGGTTTTATAGCCTTACGTTAAGTGAGGGAAGGCATAAAATCCGGTTTTCGCATATTGGTAGTGGAGAACATCTGGAAAATGTTACGCTAGGCGGAAACAAATCAAAGAATATAACTCTGAAGTCTGATTACCAGTTAAATGAAGTGGTGGTGACGGCTGATTTGAATTTGCCTCTTCATACCACTCAGACAGGAAAAGTCTCGCTTACAGCGAAGGACTTTGTAAATGGAAACAACTTTATGAGCTCGCCCGATGTGGTAAAAAAACTTCAAGGCTTGTCGGGAGTGGCCGGCGGGACGGAACTTATCTCCGGATTGTACGTACATGGTGGAAACAATGATGAGAATTTGTTTCTTCTGGATGGTACTTCCTTGTATCAGGTGAATCATGCCGGAGGGTTGTTTTCAGCATTCAATACAGACATTATCAAGAATATAGATTTCTATAAAAGTGGATTTCCGGCTCGTTATGGCGGACGGCTTTCTTCGGTGGTTGATGTACGTACGAATGACGGCGACATGAAGGAATATCATGGTAGTTTTACGCTTGGACTTCTGGAGGGCAGGATACAGTTTGAAGGACCGATAGTGAAGGACCGTACGTCGTTCAATGTTGCCATGCGTCGCACGTGGATGGACTTGCTTACCGCCCCAGCTATTGCCATTATGAATACCAGTCGCCGGAACAAGCAAAATGTGAGATATGCTTTTCATGACATCAATGCGAAAGTAACTCACATATTCTCCGAAAAGAGTCGTGCAGATATCAACCTTTATTCAGGGAATGACCTTTTTAAGTTCAGACATAAAGAATATCTGTTTGACCCAGAACCTACCAATATAGACAAGTTCAATCTGCAATGGGGTAATTTCACTGCATCTGCCAATTGGAAATACATTTTCTCACACAAAATGTTTGCCAATATTACAGGAGTTTATACTCATAATCGTTCCAGGTTCGATTATTTGAGTGAAGAACGCTTGGGATATATCGAAGGAACGAAGGGTGGAATTGTAAAAGAGCAGAACAATCATTCCACCATCAATGACTTCGGTTATCGGATGGAGTTTGATTATCGTCCAAACTCCTGGAATCACATCCGTTTTGGCTCCAATTATATACGCCATTTGTTTGTGCCCCAGAATTATTATTCGAAGTATGACAGTACATCGCAAGATGAGTTGACCGAGAAAGTGGATAGCCGGTACAAGAGCAATGAGTTTACGCTTTATGCAGAGGACGAAATGACGCTATGTAAAAGTGTGAAACTGAATGGAGGGTTACATTATACGCTGTTTGGTATATCAGGTACGAAATATCATTCGATAGAACCACGTGCGGCAATCAATTTCAGGTTGTGTGATAAAGCCAGCCTGAAAGTCTCGTACACCGAAATGAGTCAGTTCATGCATCAGCTTTCGGCCACCTATTTGAATTTGCCGACTGACTATTGGGTACCTTCCACAGCCCGCATCACTCCCATGAAAGCACGCCAATATGCAGCGGGGGTATATACCCAATTGCCGTATAACATCCGATGGAGTGTGGAAGGGTTTTATAAAACCATGGACAACCTGATAGACTATGATGGCAATAGTGGCATGCTTAATCCGATGGCAGACCGATGGGAGGAAGATGTACGTACAGGGAAAGGAAAAGCTTACGGGATGGAAACTGACATCTGTTACAGTAACGGAAAGACTTCGGTCGATGCTTCCTATACACTTTCGTGGAGCAAGAGATTTTTTCCTGACTTCCATTCTTCATGGTATCCGGATAAGTTTGACAACCGGCACCGGTTTTCTGTCAAAATCGGCCATAAGTTTAATGAAAGAATTGACGTATACGCCTCATGGAATTATCATAGCGGGAACCGCATGACCATTCCGACACAGCATGTAGATGCTCCCGTTATTCCGGGAGTAGAGAAGGTAAATGAAGGGATGATGATTTATGAGATGCCCAACAATGTTTCTCTTCCGGCCTATCACAGACTGGATTTGGGGATTAATTTTCGCAAAACCACGAAAAGAGGGTTTGAACGTATCTGGAATATCAGCTTGTATAATGCGTATTGTCGGATGAATCCGCTCTATGCCACTGTCCAGCAAAATCCGGACGGCACGTTTGTGGGGAAAGCGCACGGAGTATTTCCTATCATACCCTCTTTCAGTTATACACTTAAATTTTAAATCCGTATGATATACCGACTTTTATTTATAGCCTTATTAATTTCTGTGCTACCATCTTGTACGCATGAGTTCAGCCTGACTGAGGTGGATGCCGAGCGTAAAATTGTGCTTTTCTGTATACCTTCTACATTAGGCGATACGACGCTGATACAGGTGGCACGAAGCAGGGTGATTCACAACCAGGGAACAAACACAGACAGTAAGCCTTTCCTTGTATTTAGGTTGAACGGAGAAGAGAAAGAGATTCACTACACGGAAGTTTCTACTAGTTTGCTCCCGGCTCGGTCGTATTATGTAGTGGGAAAACTAAAAGAAGACGACCAGATAAGTATGGAAGTGTCTTATCCCGATCTGCCGGTTGCCAAGTCGCAAACGGTGATACCACATGTGTTTCCGCTGGATAAATCGGAAGTTGTATTGACGGATGGGGAATACGGCAGGAAAATACAGTTTCGTATTTCTTTTACAGACTCTGCCGGAGCAGAGGACTATTATGGAATGAGAGTTATAAAAAAGGCCAGCACAGCGTTTTTACAACCTGAAAACTCAGATTCTGATACCATAAAATATACTTCTGTAGACCTTAACCTGAACAACGAACCTTTATTTTCGGAAAAGACAGGATTTGATGACATTTTCGATATATCGAAAGAATATTACCGTAATCTGTATATCTGGGATGACAGCAAGATAAACGGGAAAAACTATACGTTGAAGGTAGATACCTATTATGACGCCGGGTATGAGGATGAAGAACGGAAAGAAACCATCGAGTTTAAAATCTATTTGTACAAATTGTCGAAAGAAATGTACACTTACCTGAAGTCGCTCAATCGTATAAATAATAATGACTTGGGAGGATACGGGCTTGCTCCCATCCGTAGCCACTATACCAATGTGGAAAACGGAATCGGTCTTTTAGGAGGATGTAATGTGTATGAAAGTGAATGGATAAGCAATCCGAAAGAGTGAGAAGAATTTTATTTACAAACTAAAATATAGACTTATGAAGAAAAAAAATTTATTTACGCTGGTAATGGCGGTATCATTGTGTGTAGGTGTACAAGCGCAGGAGTTCAGATACGGACTTTCAGGAGGATATAACTATAATTCCACGAAAGAAAGTATTTCCAGATCCGGTTTTCATGCCGGACTGAAAGGGGAATATGCCTTCCGTGAGGCTGCAAAAGGGCTGTATGCAGATATGGGACTGATGATTTCCTCATACGGTTGGAAAAGTGTTCCTTATTATGTAATGAATGAGAGAACCCACGAATATGAAAGTACGCCTTATTATCTTCATATTCCTATCCACTTAGGCTATAAGTTGAAAGTCGGGAGAAATGTCAGTTTGTTTCTGGATGCCGGACCTTATTTTAATGTCGGTTTGTTTGGTCAAATGAAGCAAATTGCCAGTCTTCCGGGAGAACCGGATATTGTCACAGTGTCCTCACATAATATGTTTAAGGAGGGAGTGATGCCGCGCTTTGACTGGGGAGTAGGCTTTCGTGCTGGGGTAGAGATAGCCCGCCATGTACAGATTGCCATCGGATACGACTGGGGCATGACCAAAACTTATCAGCATAATCCCGATACTAAGTTCCGGACTTTTGTAGCTTCATTAACGTATTATTTTTAATCAGAATGATGAAGCCGTGAGAAGTGCGATTGACCGATAAGTATTCTTTTATTCTTAATTAAACAATTATGGATTGATAAAAGGATAATTTATGAGAAGGGTGGGGTGGAGTTTCGGGCATAATATCTACTTTTGAGGACTATTCTTAAAAATACTATTTTAATAATGAAGTCTGTCAATCTATTATATGGAGTTATCATGGGTACCATCTTCATGGCAAGTTGTGTAAACCCTAAGACGGTAAATATTGAAGGCGTATGTAGCAACTGCATGGATGGGACGCCAATAGAATTGTATTATCTTCAGAATGATTCGGTGATTAATGTCGCTAGTGATACTTTGCTCCATGGAAAATTTAATTTCAGCATTGAACCTAATATTGAAGTGGCATATTATCTTTCAGTAAATGACACGTTGAATCCATTAAAAGGAATGTTCTTTGCCGAAAAGGGAACGGTAAAGATAGCATTTGATTCGGTATATCATGTAACAGGAACACCTATGAACGATTTATACAATACTTATCTTACAGAAACACGCAGAATAGAAAAATTAGGAGAGATGGAATATCGCAGGAGCATAGAAGGAAAAGATAATCCGGATACTTCGGTGTATGATTCTTTGGCTCAGGTCTACACAGAGTATAAAGTGAAGTTTCAGCTTGATAATATACACAATATTGTAGGCAAGACCACATTTATCAATGAAATAGGTTCTGTGTATGACCCTCATTTCCTGGAAACCTATCCCACTTTGCCGGAAGAAGTGAAAGCTGACAAGAAAGTGCAATGGTATTATGAACTTCGCCTGGATATGGACAGAAAACAGAAAGAGTTAGATGCCAGGATTGGTAAAAAGATAAAGGATATGGAATTTCCGGATGCCAATGGGATAACAAGAAGGCTTTCTTCGTTTATTCATAAAAATGGGTATCTGTATATTGATTTATGGTCTTCTGCCTGTGCTCCCTGTATTGCGGAATTTCCCGAACTGGAAAAAACTTACAGCCAGTATAAGGAGAAAGGATTGGATATACTTTTGATTTCGATAGACAAGAGTATGGATGATTTTCAGGCGGCCATGAAGAAATATCAAATCAAGTTTACTTCTTTGATTGATACAACTGAAGGAGAAAAGGTAAAAGAGAATTTTCCTTTCTCAGGTATACCGCATGGTATTCTGATTAATAGCAATGGCGAGATTGTGGCAAACCAGCTTCACAATATGCTGTTGAAACAAAGATTAGAGGAACTGATAAGATAGACGTCTTAAATGCCTATAAATGGAATGTAAAAAAATTATAGCAGGTCTCTTCATATATGCAGGTTTTGCATCATCTGTATTCAGTCAGACAACAGGAAAGGTCGTAGATACCAATCAGCAGCCGGTTGAAGGTGCTACCATCGTCGTGCAGCTACCGGATTCAACTTATCTGGGAGCAACCATATCTGCAGCCGACGGTACATTCATACTTGAACCGGAGCCGGAGGATTATCAGCTCATCGTCCAGCATCTGCTTTATCAGACCAGGCAGGTGAAGGGGCAGACGCGTGATGCCGGTATTATTACTATGGAAGCAAAAGACTACAATCTGGAGGAAGTGGTAATTGAGGGAGAACGCCCGTTTGTAACCGTGGAACAGGGAAAACTGAGTTATGACATTTCGGCCATCTCAGAAAAGCATATTGTAAACAATGCCTACGAGGCTATCTGTAAGTTGCCGGGTGTGCAGGACGGGAACGGTAAACTCTCGCTGGTGGGAGCAAAGGACGTAACGGTTATCCTGAACGGAAAAGCAAGTACACTGACACAGGAACAGCTGATTGAGATGCTGAAGAATACTTCCGCTTCGCAGGTACAGACCGCCGAAGTGATGTATAATACGCCTCCCGAATATCATGTGCGCGGGGCTGCCATCAATATCGTAACGGCTAAGGCAGACGACAATACCATCCAGAGTGAGCTGTCTGCCAGCTACAGCAACCAGTATTTCAGCAGTTACAGCGGCAATGTAAACTTCCTGCTGACGAAGGGAAAGTCATCGCTGAATGTCTCTTACAATCCGGGTTATTCGCATATAATGACGGTGATGGACCTGGCATCCCAACATACGTATGACGGAAAGGTATATGACATCACGCAGACACAGAAAATCAATACAAAAGGCTGGAAGCATAATATCTATGCTGAGTACGGTTATCAGTTAAACGAGGATAATGAGTTGAGCGTGGGCTACAACGGTGCCCTTTCTGATAATGGTAAAGGTACGATTGATGTAAACGGAAATTTCCAGAACAGCCACAATGACAAGTTGCAGGACAGCCGTCTGCACAATGTCTTTGCCCGCTATTCTTCCGGATTCGGACTTGATTTTGGGGTGGATTATACGGACTATACCATGAATGACAAGAATCGTCTGGAAAGTAAACTGACAGACAATACCCGTCAGTTGCTTGATTATACTTCGGACCAGAAAATACGCAAGTTCTCTATATATGCCGACCAGAGCCACGCTCTCGCCAATGACTGGACTTTGAAATACGGTGTCCGTTATGATTATACGGACAATAAGAACGCCCAGTTCTTCAATCAGACTGAAGGAAAGAATGATGTGGGCAATTCTTCCTCACGTCTTTATGAGCAGATTACCAACTTTTATGGAGGTTTCGACAAGGAGTTTGAAAACGGACTGTCACTTTCTCTCTCGGCAACCGGTGAGTATTATTCCATCGGAAATTATCATAAATGGGCGGTCTATCCGCAGGCCAGTCTGACCTATTCGCCGTCGGAGAAACATACGTTCATGCTGGGTGTATCATCAGAAAAGGACTATCCTACCTATTGGGATATGCAGACCAGTACCACTTATATGAACGCTTATGAAGAGCTCCAGACTATTGAGGGACTGCGGCCTGCTAATGTGTATAGTGTAAATGCCAATTATCTCTTCCTGCAGAAATACATGTTGTCGTTGTTCTACGAGCGTACCAACGATTATTTCACGATGGATATGTATCAGGCAAAAGACCGTCTGGCACTTGTGTACCGCACGCAGAACTGGAACTATTACCAGTCCTTCGGTATGAGCGCCAACATTCCGTTTAATATCGGTGAGTGGCTGTCTTCTCAGGTGAATGCGACGGTGGTCAATGACCGTAACCGTTGCGATAACTTCTGGGATATTCCTTTCGACCGCAAGAAATGGGCCTGTATGCTTGCCATGCAGAATCATTTTTCGGTAGGCTCCAGCCTGGGCTTTGACCTGGATGCGATGTACCGTTCAAGCATGATTTCCGGTATCAGCGATACGAAACCGGTCTTTACGGTCAATGTAGGAGCGCAGTGGAACTTCCTGAAGGATAAGGCCAGTCTGAGCCTGAACTGTGCTGACTTGTTTGATACCATGCGTATGAAGGTGAGAAACCGCTATGCAGGACAGCACATCGATTTGAACATGGGGCAGTACAGCCGTACCGTTTCAGTGAAATTTGTCTACCGTTTTGGTGGCAGCATCAGTAAGGAGAAGAAAGAAGTAGATTCTTCACGCTTCGGAAGATAATACACAAACATGATGGAATGAAAGATTTAGCATTGACTTAACTCTATGAAAAAGCTATTTTTATATGTTATAGGCAGCTTAATCATACTGCCTGTTTACAGTCAGCATTTGATTAAAGGAACAATCATCGATTCGGAAAATACGGTGATGCCAATGGTGAATGTCGCCTTTTTGAATCAGGCAGACAGTACACTCGTCACCGGAGTAGTATCCGACTCTTGCGGGGTATATGGCACATCGCTTGCTGGGGGTAACTATATCATCCGTTATTCTTATCTAGGTTATGAGACATTGTATCGGAATATACAAGTCAATGCGAATCTCACACTGCCGGTAGTTAAAATGGAACTGGCACAGACCGAACTTGAAGGAGTGGAGGTTACTGCCTACCGAAAACCTTTCAAATTGGATAGGGAAGGCATTACGGCTGACGTGCCTAATACGATTCTTGCCAAACAGACTACACTGGATGATTTGCTTTGCAAAATACCCGGCATTCAGAAACGTGGTGAAGACATTGAGGTGATAGGCAGAGGTCTCCCTACCTATTACATCAATGGCCGTGAAGTGACAGACCGTACCGAACTGGACAATCTGGCTATCGATCAGATTCAGTCTGTCAGACTGGTGACGAATACGGGAGTACGTTATCATTCAGAACAGCGTGCGGTGATTGAGATCAAGACCAAACGCTTGGGCGAAGGACTTGCCTTTAATGTCAGCGGTAATCTGCTGCAGGGGAATTATCTTAGTCAGAATTACAAGATGAACGGAAGTTACAATTACAAGAACTGGGACTTCTTTCTCTCTTATAATTATGACAGTGGAAAGAAGGATTCAAATCTTGATGTTTACCAGCAGACTCAAAGTGATACAATCTGGAATCTGACCGATTTGACCCGGAAACAAATCTTCAATGAAAGCCATGCCTATACAGGAGGGGTTTCTTATCATTTTTCTCCGGAATCGGAAATTGGCCTGAAATATGAAGGTAAATACAGTGAAGGTAATACGTTCTCTAAGGATACGCTTTCCATGATACCGGATAAAGGGACTTCAACCTTTATCAGGAATCTCAGCGATGTGTCCGACAAGTCCGTCAGCAACCATTTGAATCTGTATTATACAAACGACTGGAAGAATGGCTGGAAGATGAACGCATTCGGTGATTATCTTCATAAGACCGACCGAAGCCGTGGCAATATCCGTGAATGGGAAAGCGACGGCGTGGAAACGTCTATGGACTATTACCGTAAGGCGGACTGGGATTTGTTTGCAGCCAAATTAAATTTGTCGTATGAAACCGGGAAAGCCGGAACTTTCAGCTTCGGTTATGATTTCAGCCATACAATCGGAACGGACTATATAGAGTATGTCCGTGCGTTGAATAATGGTAGTACAAGTAATACGGAAATGAAAAATTCGCTCTACCTGTCGTACGATTACACATGGAACAATCTGTCGCTGGGAGCTGGATTGCGTTACGAACACATACGGAGCGATTTGAGGGAAAACAGTAGCCACAAGAATCAGAACCAGACTTATCATAACTTCCTGCCCTTTGTTTCGTTAAGCTACAATACCGAGAGCCTGCAACAGTCACTTACATATTCCGTTCATACGGAGCGTCCGCCTTTTGGTGTCATGAACGACAATGCGGTGTACACAGACCGGTTTACCTATCAGAAAGGAAATCTTTACCTGAAACAGGCTTTAACTCATGACTTGAACTATATGCTGTTTTATAAGTTTCTGTTCTTTAACCTGAATTATACTCATACCCATAATCCGCTGATAACAGCTTTTTATAGTATGCCGGGAAATTCAGCGGTTACGGTCAGCTACATGGATAATTTTGACAGAATGCATAATCTGACGGGTATGGTAAACGTGCAATATCCGGTGAAGTGGTGGCTGCCCTCACTTACGCTTACCTGTTTGAAGACATTCTTCAATTATCCGGGGCTGAACGAGAGTGTCCTAAAAGCCGGACGTCCGCTGGTGATGCTGAACTTCAATAACAGTTTCACACTTCCATCCGGATTTCTGTTGTCTGCTGATTTTAATTATGGTTCCAGAGGATATTATCAGTTGTACGAAGCGAAGAGTTACACCTCCTTCAACCTGAGTTTGAAGAAATCGTTCCTGAAAGACAAGCTTCAACTTTCACTGGATGCTTATGACATTTTCAATAAGAACAATACGCGTGCTTCAGCTCGTCTGAATGATATCATCATGCACAGTATCGGAAAGGAGGAAACCCGAAAAGTCGGTTTTACGATAACTTATCGCTTCCGCACCGAAAAGAAGATGAATAATCAGAGTGCAGCTGAGACGGAAATGTCACGATTGAATATGGACAATCAGTAAAGTTTGCTGAATGAACGCTTTTCAACGATATATAGTGGAGTATAAGCATCCTTTGGGTGAAGGAATGCCCTGAAGTCTGATAGACAGTTTTATAGATTCTTCAGTTTCCTTCCGTATATTCCTTAAAATAGAGTTAAATTTACCTCGACACGAACGTGACGAGGTCTTGACACGTACGTGCTGATGTCTCGTCACGTTCGTGTCGAGATATTGACAGCTACGTGTCAAGGTATTTTTGTATAGGAGTTTCAAAATACGGATTTATGCGTTTCTGTGGGGAAAGGGAAATTGACGGGAATGATAAGACCGGAATGATTTTGTCGAACGTACCACATTATTATGTGGTGGGAGCGGAGTTGCATAAGGCAGCCAAGTAAAGGAAATTTTGATTTCTTGAATATAGGATGCGGTTCTGCAATACTTGTGCTCAAAAGCAAGCTTTTGGCTTGGTATTGCACTCACCTTTCACTATCTTTGCGGCTTAATCGGACATTTGTCCGGAAAGTGAAAAGGATATGATAAAATTTACGGATATGAAGACTAAACTATTGATGTTGCTTGTCCTTTTGGGAAGCCTGTGGACGAGCAACTTGTATGCTCAGACACGTTATCCCAAACGGGAGTTTCGCGGAGCCTGGATACAGTGTGTAAACGGGCAGTTCCAGGGGATGCCTACGGAGAAAATGAAGAAGGTGCTGGTGAGCCAGTTGGACAACTTGCAGAAGGCTGGTATCAATGCCATTATTTTTCAGGTGAGGGCAGAGGCGGATGCCTTGTATAAATCTCCTTACGAACCATGGAGCCGTTTCTTGACCGGTGTGCAGGGAAAAGCTCCTTCGCCTATGTGGGACCCTTTGCAGTTTATGATTGAGGAATGCCACAAGCGGAACATGGAACTTCATGCGTGGATTAATCCGTATCGTGCCAAGACGAAAGGAACAGGTGCTTTGTCGCCCATGCATCCCTACAGCAAGAATCCGGAACTGTTTGTGCAGTATGCCGGCCAGCTGTATTTTGATCCGGGACTGCCGGAATCCAGAAAATACATCTGCAAGATTGTACGCGACATTGTGACCCGCTATGATGTGGATGCCATTCACATGGACGACTATTTCTATCCTTATCCGAATCCGGGAGAGGAGTTTCCGGATAATGTCAGCTTTGCAGCATACGGTCGCGGATTTACGCGTCGGGCAGACTGGCGTCGGGATAATGTGAACGTGTTGATTAAGGAAATTCATGAAACCGTACGCGAATGCAAACCGTGGGTGAAGTTTGGTGTATCACCGTTCGGTATTTATCGTAACAAGAAGAATGACCCGAACGGAAGTGAGACAAACGGATTGCAGAACTACGATGACTTGTATGCCGACGTGCTTTTGTGGGTAAACAATGGCTGGGTAGATTACAATATCCCGCAGATTTATTGGGAAATCGGACATCCGGCAGCCGATTATGATACACTGATTCGCTGGTGGGCACGCCATTCGGCAGCCCGTCCGCTGTACATTGGTCAGGATGTGATACGCACTGTATCGAAAGCAGATTTGATGAATCCGAACCAGAGCCAGATTCCGGCAAAGTATAATTTGCAGCGTTCATTGCCTACCGTACAGGGAAGCTGTCAGTGGTATGCGGCGGCAGTGGTAGAGAACAAGGGAAATTACCGGGATATGCTGGTGAAAGAATATCACAAGTATCCGGCATTGCTTCCGGCTTCTCCGTTTATGGACGACAAGGCTCCGGGCAAAGTGCGCAAACTGAAACCGGTATGGACTGCAGACGGATACATCTTGTTCTGGATGGCACCAAAAGCAAAGACCGAGATGGATAAGGCTTATCATTATGTGGTGTACCGCTTCGGAAACAAGGAGAAGGTGAACCTGAACGATCCCTCACACATTGTAGCGATTACACACGATGAATTCTATAAGTTGCCGTATGAAGACGGAAAGACGAAGTATCGTTACGTAGTGACTGCACTCGACCGTCTGCACAATGAGTCGAAATCGGTATCAAAGAAGATTAAGCTGTAAATATCAGTCTGATAGAAAATAGAAAGGGCAGGAAGAAAGGTTTGTGGTTTTCTTCCTGCCCTTTTTTATGGATTTCCCTATAAGTTATTTGATATTTTTTCGAATCTTGCTAAGATAGGCATGCATGCCTTCTGCATCTTTCCGGCTGATAATATCTAACAGTTCGTTTAGCTCCGTACGGATATTTTCGACCTGAGCCGGAGTGCGTGGATTGAACAAGATTTCCTGTAGCAGAAAATCATCTTCGCTCAGCACACCTTGCGCAATGGCCATGTGGCGCTTGAAGGTAGTACCCGGTGCATCCTGGTGTTTCATGACAGCCGCGAATACAAAGGTTGACACGAACGGGATGGACAAGGAGTAGGCCACCGTTTCGTCGTGTTCCTCGAAGGTGTATTCAAAGATGTTCAGCTTCAGGTGCTGGTAAAGGTCCTTGAAGAAAATCTTTCCCAGGTGGTCACCTTCCTTAATGATGATGGCATTTTCCGTACTCAGTTTATCGAGGTTGGCAAATGTGGGACCGAACATCGGGTGGGTAGACACATAGCGGAAGCCGCAGTTTTCATAGAACTCCTTTAATCCGGTTTTCACGGAAGCGATGTCGCTGATGATACAGTCCTTCGGCAATACTGGAAGGACCTGATGGAAAGCATCGAGTGTGTATTTTACTGTGGCAGCATTGATGACCAGCTCCGGCTTGAATTCGCTGATTTCTTCCAGCTTGGTGAAGCGGTAGCAGTTGTACATAAAGCGCAGGCGTTGGGGATTCACATCGTACACGGCGACTTCATGTTCAAAACTCAATACATCGGTAAAGAAGGAGCCCATTTTCCCGGCTCCTAAAATCAATATTTTCATGCTTTGTTTCTGTTATTTGTTGATGATTTCCATTTGCTGGCGCACGCTTTCTTCGTGAATCAGCTCGAATACTTGTTTGACGAAATCGGAATCCATGCCGCAAAGTGAGCCTTGTGCGCCACGCTTGTCCAGAATTTCGTTGTAACGTCCGGTCTGCAGGATGGTCATGTTATGCTCCTTTTTGAAGGTACCGATTTCACGGCACACACGCATACGTTTGGCGAGTATGTCCATCAGGTCGTTGTCACATTCGTCAATCTGCCGGCGGAGCTCGTTCAAGTTTTCTGTAGTCTGATGCTCAGAACGGATGACGAGCAGGTTCAGGATGTAGTCAAGAATATCGGGAGTAACCTGCTGTGCGGCATCGCTCCATGCACATTCCGGATTGCAGTGTGATTCGATGATGAGTCCGTCGAAACCTAAGTCCATGGCCTGCTGGCACAGCGGAGCAATCAGTTCACGTTTTCCGCCGATATGGCTCGGGTCGCAGATAATAGGCAGGTTCGGGATGCGGCGGCGCAGTTCGATAGGAATGTGCCACTGCGGCAGGTTGCGGTAAATTTTCTTGTCGTATGAAGAGAATCCGCGATGAATGGCACCGATACGTTTCAGTCCGGCATTGTTGATACGTTCCAATGCACCAATCCACAACTCCAGATCAGGATTTACCGGATTCTTCACATAGACGGGAATGTCCACGCCTTTCAGGGCATCGGCAATTTCCTGTACGGCAAACGGGTTGGCAGTAGTACGGGCACCAATCCATACGATGTCTACGTCAGCTTTCAGGCATTCGTACACATGCTTGGCGGTAGCTACTTCCGTGGCTACGTACATACCGGTTTCCTTCTTCACTTCTTTCAGCCAGGAAAGACCTTCCACGCCGATACCTTCGAATCCTCCCGGTTTGGTACGGGGTTTCCAGATTCCGGCACGGAATATCTTGATACCTTTGTCAGACAGTGACTTGGCTGTAGTCATAACTTGTTCTTCTGTTTCGGCACTGCAAGGGCCTGCAATAATCAACGGGCGTTCCTGAGAAACACCTTCCAGTTCAATAGGGAGTAAATCTAACTGTTCCATGGTAGTATTTGATTTTTGTAATGTTATTTATTCATGATGTCCTGGATTCGTTTTAACGCCTCTTCCAGTTGAGGCTCTTTGGCGCAGAGTGAAATACGGATATACCGTTTTCCGTTGCTGCCGAAAATGAATCCCGGAGTGATGAACACGCGGGCTTCGTGCAAGACTTTCTCGGTCAGTTCTTCTACGTCGGCATAGTGGTCTGGAATGCGTCCCCACAAGAACATACCTACTTGTTCCGGGTCGAAGGTACATCCCAAGGTATGCATGATTTCTTCAGCCAGTTTCCGGCGGCGTGCGTAAGTCTGGATATTGGCTTCTTCATGCCATTCTGCGCTGTTGTGATAAGCCTGTGCGGCTGCCAGCTGCAAGGGGCGGAAAGTACCGGAATCAATGTTACTCTTGATTTTCAGAATCCACTGTACGAAAGTGGCATTAGTTGCCAGCATACCCACGCGCCATCCCGGCATGTTGTGGCTCTTGCTCATGGAGTTGAACTCGATACAGCATTCTTTGGCTCCCGGTACGTTCAGGATACTGATAGGTTTGCGGTTCAGAATGAAACTGTACGGATTGTCGTTGACGATGACAATCTGGTGACGGCGTGCAAAATCCACCAGTTTCTCGTAAAGCTCCATGGTGGCATTGGCACCGGTCGGCATGTTGGGATAGTTGGTCCACATGATTTTTACCCGACTTAAATCCATCTTTTCCAGCTCTTCGAAATCCGGTTGCCAGTGATTGTCTTCCCGCAGGTTGTAGTTCACAATTTCACTTCCCAAAATCTTGTTCAGTGAAGTGTAGGTAGGGTATCCCGGGTTTGGAACCAGCACCTGGTCACCGGGGTTCACCAGTGCCAGTGTGACGTGGAGGATACCTTCCTTTGAACCGATGAGCGGCTGGATTTCCGTAGCCGGGTCCAGGTCTACGTCATACCATCTTTTATACCAGTCGGCCATGGCCTTGCGCAGTTCCGGTATTCCCACCGTAGGCTGGTAGCCGTGCGCGTCCGGTTTACGGGCATTTTCACACAACACGTTGATGGTCTCTTCTGAAGGCGGCATGTCAGGACTGCCGATTCCCAAGCTGATGACATCTTTACCTTCGGCATTCATTTGTGCCACTTCTTTCAGTTTCCGGCTGAAATAATATTCGCTGACACAGCCCAGCCTGTCGGCAGGCTCTATCTTATATGGTTGATTCTCCTTCTGCATATTCTCCTAAAATTTTAAGTGCTTTGGTTAATGGCATTACTGCATCAATAGATTGTTTGTATCTCAAATAGTCGTTGAACATCACGTCTACGTAGAACAGGTATTCCCATTCCCGTCCGATAATGGGCAATGACTGTATCTTGGTCAGGTTGATGTGATAGAACGAAAAGATGGACAATACTTGCGAAAGGCTCCCCTCGTTGTGGGGAAGTGAGAACACGATGTTGGCCTTGTTGACTTTCGACCGGTCTTTCAGCTCATCGGCTACCCAGGGGTCGCATATCACCAGAAAACGGGTGAAATTGTGCTTATTGGTTTCAATGCCTTCCTGAAGGATTTTCATGCCGTAAAGCTCGGCTGCATATTTGGAGCAGATGGCAGCATGTCCTTTTAATCCCTTTTCCTTGATGTCGCGTGCACTGCCTGCGGTATCTTCCGTTTCTACCACCTTCAGTTGTGGATGGTGTTGCAGGAAATCCCGGCATTGTGCCAGTGCTACCGGATGAGAGTTTACTTCTGTCAGTGTACTCCAGTCTTCTCCGGGCAGACACATGATGCTGTGGCTGATTCGTAATTTGTGTTCTCCGATAATCGTAGCTCCACTGTCTCTGAGCAATTCGTAATTGTGAAGGAGACTTCCGGCAATCGTATTCTCAATGGCAATCATTCCGATGATACTGCTGTCTTTTTTCAGGTTATCGAACACCTCTTCGAATGTGTTGCAGCAAATCAGTTCGATTTCCTCATCCTTGAAAAACTTATGGGCTGCAATGTCGTGATACGAGCCCGGAACTCCTTGTATGGCTATCTTCTTCATCTTTTGTATAACTATAAAAAAAGTCCCGCTCCATCGAAGCGGGACTTTGTATTATCATTTCATTCTTGTTTTTTCTATTATCGTATGCATGCAAACTCCCGCTTCACTTCATTGCTAAAGTAAAAGAAATAAAAGTAAAAGAAGAAGTATGATGCAAATGTTCTCATCTGTTTGTTATTTTGTTGTTATTTCTGCTGCAAATGTAATACTTTTCTTTAAAAAACAAATGTTCCGACAAACTTTTTCTTCTTATTTTTAAAAAATAGCCTCAGAATGGTGGATATGAATGTATTTTCTTACTTTTGTTGTACAGAGATATTTCATTTGTAAAACAGCCAAAACAAATAAGAACATGAACTATAATTTTGATGAAGTGATTGACCGTCGCGGCACATGCAGCGAGAAAGTAGACGGTATGGTAAACGTATGGGGAAAGTCTGATTTGATTCCGATGTGGGTGGCCGATATGGATTTTGCCACACCTCCGTTTATCTTGGAAGCCATTCGCAAGCGTTGCGAACATCCGGTGTTGGGATATACCTTCCGTTCAGACGATTACTATCAGTCTATTATCGGATGGGTAAAGAAACGTTATGGCATGTCGGTAGAGAAGGAAGAAATCAATTTTGTACCAGGCATTGTACCGGGTTTGGGAATGGCTATCAACTGTTTCACAAAGCCGGGCGACAAGATTTTGATTATGCCTCCGGTGTACCATCCTTTTGCCTGGCTGGTGACACGCAATAACCGTCGCCTGGTGGAATGCCCGCTGAAAGAAGTGGACGGACATTATCGTATGGATTTGGATTTGATTCGCCGTTCCATAAAGGGAGTACGGGTATTGATTCTGTGTAATCCTCACAACCCGGGAGGAGTGGTTTGGAAGAAAGAAGAATTGCAGGAACTGGCCGAAATCTGTGCCGATGACAATGTGATTGTCTTTTCGGATGAAATTCATGCCGACCTGACTTTACCTCCTTATCAGCATCTGCCTTTTGCCATGGTGTCAGAAAAAGCCCGCAACAACTCCGTTACTTTCATGGCGCCCAGCAAGACTTTCAATATGCCGGGAGTAGCCGCTTCGCATACCATTATTTACAATGAAGGACTTCGTTCACGCTTTGTGACTTACTTGGATGCCGGAGAACTGAATGCGGGACATGTGTTTGCCTGGCCTGCCGTAACCGCTGCTTATACCGAAGGAGAGGAGTGGCTGGAACAGTGTCTGGCTTATATTCAGGGAAATATTGACTATGCAGATGCCTATACAAAAGCACATACTCCTAAGATTAAGGTGATGCGTCCGCAGGCTTCTTACCTGATTTGGCTGGATTGTCGCGAACTGGGATTGTCGCACGAGGCATTGAATGCTTTCTTTGTCGACAAAGCCGGACTGGCGTTGAACGATGGAGAGATGTTCGGTAAGGAAGGAGCTGGCTTTATGCGAATGAATGTAGGCTGTCCGCGTGTGACACTTGAAAAAGCCTTGCAGCAGTTGAAAGCAGCTTACGAAGCACTTTAATGCATCTATTATATATAAAAAGAACGGGTACGGAATTTCATCGAATGAATGTTCCGCACCCGTTCTTTATGAAGAGTATCGTTTAGTAGATTCCGGTTTGCAGATTGCTCTTTTCAAAGTTATTGAAATTGCCGGAAATCAGGTTTTCTTTTTCAGGAGCCAGCTCGATAGCCTTTTTCAGGTCCTCTGCCGCACCGGCCTTGTCGCCCATCAGCAGGTGAACGCGTCCTCTTTCCTGGTACAATTGCGCTTCCTGCGGAATCAATTCAATAGCTTCCTGATAATTCTCGAGTGCCTTGTCCAGTTGTTTTTCCTCTATCAGCAAGCCACCTTTCAGCAAATACGCTTTCACGTTGAACGGGTTTAAAGCTATAACCTGTTCCACGCATGCTTCTCCTTCCTGATTTTCTCCCATACCGATGTGGATGGTAGCTTTTAGTAGAAGCGCTTCCTCTTCTTCCGGATTAAGTTTCAGTACCTGCTCCAGGTCGTTGAGTGCATCTTTCGCCTGGCGCATTTCCCACAGCACTTCGGCACGCAGAAGATAGGCTTCTGTGAAACTCTCGTTTTGTGCGATGGCTTTGGTCAGCATGACAATGGCTTGCAAGTCATTTTTCAAGCCACGTGCAGCACGAGCGGCTAAATAGTAAGCCTGGGCGTTCTTCTCATCCAAAGCTATAGCTTTCTGGCAAGCCTTATCCATCCCTTCATAGTCTTCTTGTATATAGCATACGCTGGCCAGAGACAGTAGGGCCTGTACGTTTGTTTCATCTTGGGCAATCAGCCGGTCAAGGGTGATACGTGCATCCTCCGTGCGGTTGGCCTGAAGATATGCACTGGCCAGTAAACCAAGCGTTTCCTTTTCTTCTTGAAGTGCCACTGCTTCTTCAAAACATTTGATAGCGTAGGGTAGTTTACCCATGTTGCGGGCACGGATGCCGTCATATTTCAGGATGTCGAAATTCTTCTTGTCTTGTTTCTCTTGTTCGTTTGCATCGGATTTACTTTTTCCGAATAAAGATGATAATAATCCCATGATAAACTGATTTAATGTTTTTTCTGTGGCAAAGATAGGTAGAAAAAAGAAAGAAATTTGTATGTTTGCACCGTATTTTACTTTAAAAGATGAAACTATGAAGAGGCTAATGTTTTTGGTGGCAGCTGTCTTGGCTTGCCATTCCATGCAGGCACAATATTTCTGCACGACAGAGGGTACAGAACTGCACTATGTGAATTACGATGAAATCGGTCAGAGCACATCGGATGAAACCATGACTGTAAGTAAAGTAGAGAAGGTGGACGGAAAGCTTCAGGCTGCCTACTATGATAAGATTGTCACTACAAAGGCAAAGAACAATACCAGCTATACTTTGTTCAACTGGAGCTACGATGGAGCCAATACGGTTTGTACGGAAGATTTGATGTACGGTCCGTATGTGGATTCTGATTCCGACCCTGATAAATACAACGAGGCTGCCCGTTTAGGTTTGCTGGAGAAACTTAAGTTTAAAGGCGACAATTCATTTACTATCAAAGACGGTGCCAAAGGTGGGGAAAGTATTCCTGACCGCTCTTATCAGGTAGTTCGCAATATGTTGAAAAATGAAGTGAATGTGTCTGGTGCAGCTTACATGGGAAATGAAACCATCAGCACTACAGCTGGAAAGTTTGACTGTGTGAAGATTTCTTACCTGCAGCGTACAAAGATTGTGTTGAAAACCACTACACTGCGCGTGACTGAATGGTATGCCAAAGGAGTGGGACTGGTGAAATCGGAAGCATACGACACGAAAGGAAATTTGGACAGCAAGACGTTGCTGGTGAAGATTGTAAAGAAATAAATCAAGCAATTTGTCGATAAAATTCCGGCCCGGAATCTGTTCTTGAGAAAGAAGGATTCCGGGCCGTTTTTTATATGATTTCGATGCCTTGTTCGGCACACAGTTTCAGACTTAAATCTTTCAGCTTGAATTTCTGGATTTTTCCGCTTCCTGTCATGGGGAATTCCTTTACGAAGAAAATGTATTTGGGGATTTTGTAGCGGGCTATTTTCCCCTGACAAAATTCACGTACATCAAATTCATTCATGGTGTATCCTTCGTGCAGAATGATGAAAGCTCCCACTGCCTCACCGTATTTTTGGGAAGGCACTCCGGCCACCTGCACATCCTTGATGCCCGGCATCTTGTAGAGGAATTCTTCGATTTCGCGCGGGTAAATATTTTCCCCTCCGCGGATAATCATGTCCTTGATGCGGCCCGTGATGCGATAGTTTCCGTTTTCATCCTTTACTCCTAAGTCACCGGAATGCAGGAATCCGTTGGCGTCGATTACCTCGGCTGTAGCTTCCGGGTTTTTGTAGTAACCTTTCATGGTGTTGTACCCTCGGTTACACATTTCGCCCTGTACACCTACCGGACATTCTTCTCCGGTATTCGGGTCGATTACTTTCACTTCTGTGAACTCAAAGTCATGTCCTACGGTGGTGTAACGTACTTCCGGATCATCGTCAATGCGGCTGTGGGTCATACCCGGTGAAGCCTCTGTCAGTCCGTATACGCTGGTGACGCGCATAAACATTTTTTCTTCCACCTGTTTCATCAGTTCCACGGGGCAGAGAGAACCGGCCATGATACCTGTGCGCAGGCTCGACAAGTCAAACATGGGGAACATGGGGTGATGCAGTTCGGCAATGAACATGGTCGGTACGCCGTAAAGAGCCGTACACCGTTCCTTGTGTATGGAAGCCAGTACGAGCAACGGGTCGAAGCGTTCTATCATGACTTGTGTGCAGCCATGTGTCAGGCAGTTCATGGTGGCCAGTACCACACCGAAGCAATGGAAAAGCGGAACACATACGCACAGTTTGTCATCGGCCGTGAACTTCATGTGCTCACCGGTTAGAAATCCGTTGTTGGCAATATTATAATGGGTAAGCATGACCCCTTTCGGGAATCCCGTAGTACCGGAAGTATACTGCATGTTCACCGTATCGTGGCAGCTTACCAGTTTCTTGGCGTTAATCAGTTCCTCATCGTCAATGTTGCTTCCTAACAGCAGAATCTCTGCCGTGTTATACATACCCCGGTATTTTTCCTGACCGATGTACACCACATTGCGCATGTGAGGGAAGCGCTTGCTCTTCATGTGGCCCCGTTCGAAGAGTTTCAGTTCGGGCAGCATGGTGTAGGTCATTTCCACGAAGTTGCTGTCCTTTTCTCCGTCTACGATACACAGAGTATGCATGTCGGAGTTTTCGCAGAGATATTCCAGTTCTGCCTGCTTGTAGTTCGTGTTGACCGTAACGGCCACGGCACCTATTTTGGCACAGGCATACAAGAATGTCAGCCAGTCGGGCACATTGCGGGCCCAGATGCCCACGTGAGTATCTTTTTTCACGCCGATGGCCAGCAAACCTTTGGCCATGTGGTCCACACGCTCGTTAAACTGTTTCCACGTAAAACGCAGGTTGCGGTCGGAATATACAATGTATTCTTTGTCCGGAGTCACTTCCGCCCAATGCTCCAGCCAGTCGCCTAATGTTCTTTCAGAAAGTTGTAACATGTCGTTGAAGATTTGTGTGAGACTTATACCGGAGTGTAGACTACGGCCAGAATTTGTGCAGCCTGTCCTTCGGCTGTGTGTACATGATGCGGTACGATGGAATCATAATAAATGGTATCTCCCTCTTTCAGGCGATAGTTGCTTTTTCCATAACTGATTTCCAGTTCCCCTTTCAGTACCATGATAAACTCTTCTCCTTCATGTGCCGACAGAAAGAAGTCTTTTTCGTCGTTGGCGTCGATGTCGATGATGAACGGTTCCATGTGACGGTCCACCTTGCTTTTTGACAATGAATGATAATGCATGTGCTGGCGGGCATGCGTAGCGTTGTTTGAAAATCCGATGGTATCGTCCGCCTCACCTTTGCGGCAGATAACCGGTCCGGCTTCACTGGTCTGGTCGTCCAGGAAAGTGCCCAGACGTACTCCCAATGCACGTGCTATTTTAATCAGCGGAGCCAGCGAAGGAATGTCGATGTTTTCCTCAATGCGACTTACCTGTTCTACGGTCAGCCCTGCGCGTTCTGCCAGTTCCTGTATACTTATTTCTTGATTGGTTCGGAGCGATTTTATTTTTTCTCCGATGATGTTTGTGCAATCCATAGTTTTTCTCTTTTATGTTGATTTACAATAAAAGCGCAAGGGTGTACGCTTTGTTCTTCATAATTCGCAAAGTTAATAAAGTTTCTGTATAAACATACCGAAAAGTAATAAAAAGCATTTTCTTTCGGCCCTTTTCGCACTTTCTGATATTCTTTTTGCAGACAGGTTTCTTGTCGAATGTGTCTGTATTTTAATTTTTTGTACTATCTTTGAGCCGAAATATAATTTAGAATGAGTATGAAGAAGCTTATTTTTGCATTGACATTGATGGGACTTTTAGGCGGCCATGCACCACTTACAGCCTCTCAGCCGGTTCCTGATGCAGCCGGATATATTGTCAAGGTAGGCGATACGGCTCCCGACTTTGAAATGAAGCTGACGGACGGACGCAAGGTGAAATTGTCAGAACTTAAGGGAAAGGTAGTCATGTTGCAGTTTACCGCAAGCTGGTGTGGAGTCTGCCGTAAGGAAATGCCTTTTATTGAAAAAGACATCTGGCAGAAACATAAGGACAATACTTCCTTTGCGCTTTATGGAATTGACCGTGACGAGCCGCTGGAACGAGTGAAAGCCTTTGCCAAGCAGACAGGAGTGACTTATCCGTTAGGACTTGATCCGGGAGCAGATATTTTTGCCAAATATGCGGAACGCAATGCCGGAATCACCCGTAACGTGCTGATAGATAAGGAGGGTAAAATCGTGATGATGACCCGCTTGTATAATGAAGAGGAGTTTGCTTCTCTTTGTAAGAAAATAGATGAACTGCTGAAGTGATGAAGAAGTTCTTATGTTTGATTTTATGTGGCTTGCTGTGTTTTCCTTCGGGAATGACGGGAAAGAAGAAGGGACATTATGAACCGTTGTTTGGAAAGAAATATGCGTCGTATGCGGTAACTTCCAGTTCTTTGAAAGGAGCCACTTTCTATCTTGTCAGCGGACATGGAGGACCGGATCCCGGCTGTATAGGTAAATACCGCGGAAAGGAACTGCATGAAGATGAATATGCTTACGACATCATTCTCCGTCTGGGACGTGAGTTGATGAAACGTGGGGCCAAAGTACATTTTATCATTCAGGATGCAAAGGATGGAATTCGTGACCAGGCTATACTGAATAACAGCAAGCGGGAAACTTGCATGGGAAAGGCCATTCCGTTGAATCAGATAGCCCGTCTGCAACAGCGTTGTGATGCGGTGAACCGCATGTACCGGAAGGATAAGAGCAGCTACAAGCGTGCCGTATTTATCCATGTAGACAGTCGGGCCCGAAACAACCAGACTGACGTGTATTTCTATCATGCACCGGGCAGTTCAAAAGGAAAACGGCTGGCGAGGGAAATCCAGCGGACTTTCCGTGCCAAGTACGACCGCCATCAGCCCAACCGCGGATTCGATGGTACGGTGAGCGAACGTAATCTGTTTGTACTTCGCAACACGACTCCGGTAGCTGTTTTCCTGGAAGTTGGAAATATCCAGAATGCGCAGGATCAGAAACGTCTGGTCATTGCCGACAATCGTCAGGCCTTAGCCAACTGGATAACCTTAGCCATCGAGAAGGATTATCGGAAAAGATAACCTCATAAGTCATAAAAAAAGTCAGGCACTTTAGCGGTTGCCTGACTTTTTTATATCTGTGAAAGCAGATTGGTTATCGGTTTTTGGCCTTCAGCACTTTCTGTACATTCTGGATTATTTCCGGATTAGCAAGGTCCTTCTTGCCAGTCAGCGTGAAGGCAAAGTTGTCTGCCATGATTTCTTCCGGATGAATGAGATAGTTGGTGTTCTTTCCTACTTGTGTGTAGAAATCTTCCGCTTCATCCAGTGCATAAATGATTGTCTTTCCAGCCTTCTGAATAGGAACAAAATCACCGTTCAAAGGTACAAGTCCCACTTTCAGGTAGTCGAAGAGCGTTTTTCCGTCATAAGGTCTGTCGGTATAAATCACCATGGTGCAGTATTGCTTCTGTCCGCCGATGGTAAACGTGCCGTAACTGTCATATCGGCTGATGTCCGGATTGGAAATACGAATTTCTGCCAAATCGGACGGGAAGATAATTTCTTTTTCAATCACCGTGAATCCGATGACCTTGTAAATGTCTTTCTTGAAGTTGGAATTCTGTCGTGTCAGCAGGTGAAACAACTCATGGGCTACAAGGTATTTCAAATCTGTATCCGAAGCTTCCTTCAACGCATGCTCACCGATGGCAATCCAGTTTACGCGGGTGTAGGCCTCTGCATTACCTTCTTCTTTCTGGGTAGTTTTTACAAAGATGATTTCTTTCGGGAAATCGAGGTTGTAACTTTGTTTCTTGATTTCTGCATCCAGGCTTTTCATTGCCTTGCTGATACGCTCTTTTTCAGTGTCACTCCAGTTGAGTGTCTGTTCCATGGCAAACTGCAACAGCTGTGATTTGCGTCCTTGCGGTTTTTGCAGACGTACGTCGATGTCAAACTGGTTCCAGTTGCGGGTATAGTCATCCAGTTCCGTAATCAGCATTTGTCCTTCGGCACGAGTGGCAAAGCGGAAGATGGAGTTTGAAAACTTGTTACTCTGCGCCCAAGCTGCGATGGTGGTAAAAGCCAGGCAAAATATGAAAGAAAGCGAGTGTTTTAGTGTCATAGTTTTGTTTTTTAGTTACCTGTTATTTATTCTCAGTGGTAAATATAACGTATTTTTCTGTATTTTCCCTCGCTTTTTATCAAGAAAAAGAAAGAAAAAGAAAAAATAAGACAAATTGCTTGGGGTATTGCTTGCCTGGGAAAAGAGGAAACATGTAAGGGAATCTTCATTTGATAAGTGCTGAATGCCGTGGCGTATATGCTTATTTTCTTTTGTCTTTTTTATGTTTCTCGAACGGGAAACTTATGTGTTCCTTGGCGGAAACGTACGTTTTCCTATCGTGAAACGTAGGTTTTTGCTACGCGAAACGTAGAGTGTGTGGGAGGGTTTGCTGATAAACCTGGGGGTGGCTTTGCATTTTCATCGGAAATACATTCAGTATAATAGCATCAAGGTCTCTGAATTTGTGCAGCCAAAAACTGCATAAATTGAAGCGAGTTATTACATGCAAGGAGTAGTTGTAATATAAATCTGTTCTTCAATTGATTGATAATTTGTTTTATTTGTTCAGATTCCTTACTTTTGTAAAAAGGATGTGTAAAGGAGTTTGCCACCTTGCTTTTTGTGGGAAAAAATTGTAAGAAGCGTCATGCTTCATTCTTGTTTCTGAAAACCTGAGAAATTTTCAAAACACACAAGAATGACATAGTCGGTTCCTACGCTGTTTTCAGCGTGGGGCTGTTGTCTATTCTATTGTGTGTTGGGCTTTCTCAGGGCCTTCAGAAAGGTGGAATAGCACGCAGTTCCACGCTTCTTTTGTTAACTAATTTGCTTTGGGGAACTGAACGTTGTAATAATTATGGGACTATTTAATTTTTCAAGTGTAAAATGTGGGATACGGTATTTGAATGCTTTACCTCAGAAACAAATTGAGTTCTGTTTTTTGGCACCTAATTATCGTATTAAAATAGTGTGTGATATAACTTCTTCTACAGAACAGGTTATTTTGTCTTGTTTTGTTCCTCATTTAGGAAAGTTTGTTGATTTAGTATATGGTGTAAAAGATTTTGTCGATGATGTAAAGAACATATTGAAAATTTTTGAAAAGACATCTAAAGGTGAAGATTTCTTATATGATGCATTTGATAAGTTTGTTAAACGCCATGTTAAGGAGTTTCATAGAATTATAGATACAGATTTGTTTCGTATTATAAGTGAATTCATGCTTGTAATATGTGATTTATCACTACAGAAGGGGATACGTTTGTCTGTGTCAGATAAAGTGGATATTTCAAAATCTTTTGTGGATAGAGTAATGATGGGTAATTTTGCGCCATACTATTATGTAACTCGTTATCGTCAAAATGGTGGTAATTGGGAGCCGTATTTAGAAAAATACTTATAAATGAATCTGAGATTAATAACGCAGTCTATTCCTAATTTTATTTGAGAGATTGACTTTAAAAAAATTGTATTCTATGAATAAAGAACATTGTTTAGCTTTTAATAAAATGGTAGATTGTTATTTGAATAATCAGATAAACAATCTTTTTGATTTAGAAGAAAACATGAAGGCTCTGAATAATTTTCAGGCTAAAATAGATGAACTTCAAGAAATGAAAGATTTGGCCCAAATTGAGCATAACGGAATAGCTTTAACTATTTTGAGAAAATACGTTATGAGGGAAAAATCTGGAAAACTGTTGATGCGGAATTTGATTCGTCAGTATTATGATTTGAACGATGAGCAAATAAAAAGATATGAAAAATATACTAGACCTTCGGGTGGGTATTATGTAACAAATGCTATGGTTCTTTATCGTAAAGGAAGCAATTTCGTTAATTTAGGGTCCCGTTATTGTGCGAGTAATCTAAAATCCCCTTCAGGGGAAAGTTTTGTGTATGAAGACCTACTTCGTAATAGTTTTTTTAGTCTTGCTTCTTATGAATGGAATCCTGATGCAGCATTGTATGGAACTGATGGTGGAAAAAGATGGCCTTTTTTGTTTAAAAATAATTTTCTGGATTGGAGTAATATTAGTCTTTTGCATGATTTGGAGGAAGTAACTATAAGTTTGAGGCCACTTTTAAATAATTGGGGGTATATTGCTTGGCAGGGAATAGATTGCATAGAAAAAACTCTTCGTCATCTTCAGGTTTTGAATAATAAAAGTCGTATAGAGAAGGATGCTGGTTATATGTCAGATAAAGAAGTAAATAATTATATAGAAATGTATTCACAAAATATCTATGAATTATATTCGTATTTACCTCTTCAAGAATCTTTTGTTTTAGAATATCAAGATAAACTGAATTGGGATGTGCTGGATTTGAACCCGCGGATAGAATGGACATTCCCTTTAGTACAAATATTGTTGAAAAAGCAAAGTTTAAAGCCTGAGCCTGAACAACAAAAGGGGTTGAAAGGAAATAAGGGAATGTTTAATAAGTTGTTTAGACCGCTTTTAAATGATGATATAATCAGCGATTTGGAGAAATTGTATAATATATAAGGTGCAAGAATATGAGAGGATAGTTAAAATCTTGATTTGTGTAGATGGAACTATGCAAATTGTCTAGCCGAGAACTGGATAATTTGCTATTGCTTTATCTAACTGATAGCAAAGACTTGCAAGATAAGTGGATATCACTAATAATATAGAAATGAATGTGGCCATTGAGGCCGATATTGATGTCATAAAAAACGGATTCACCCGCTGAACTCCAGCACGGTGAATCCGTTTTCTATATAGATAAAGAATCAATTTATTCCTTGTCTTTCAATGCGTCAAAAATCAGTTTTTCCAGTTCATCAGCCAGTTCCGGATTATCCTGGATGCACTGTTTGGCCGCATCACGTCCTTGACCTAATTTGGTGTCATTGTAGCTGTACCATGAACCGCTCTTCTTGATGATGCCTAATTCCGCTCCCAAGTCGATGATTTCACCGCTGCGAGAGATACCTTCACCAAACATGATGTCGAATTCGGCTTTGCGGAAAGGAGGAGCTACCTTGTTCTTCACCACTTTTACGCGTACTTGATTACCGATGACTTCTTCACCGTCTTTCAACTGAGTGGCGCGACGGATGTCCAGACGGACAGAAGCATAGAACTTCAGTGCATTACCACCGGTGGTAGTTTCGGGGTTACCGAACATTACACCGATCTTCTCACGTAACTGGTTGATGAAGATACAAGTGGTGTTGGTCTTGCTGATGGCAGAAGTCAGTTTACGCAGTGCCTGTGACATCAGGCGGGCTTGCAAACCTACCTTGTTGTCGCCCATGTCGCCTTCGATTTCAGCTTTCGGGGTAAGGGCAGCTACAGAGTCGATGACAATGATGTCGATGGCCGATGAACGAATCAGCTGTTCGGCGATTTCCAGTGCCTGTTCACCATTGTCAGGCTGTGAAATCCACAAGTTGTCGATGTCCACTCCTAACTTGGCAGCATAGAAACGGTCGAATGCATGCTCAGCATCGATGAAGGCAGCAATACCGCCTGCTCTCTGTGCTTCAGCAATGGCATGAATGGCCAGTGTGGTCTTACCAGATGATTCCGGACCGTAGATTTCGATGATACGTCCTTTCGGATAACCGCCTACACCGAGTGCGGCGTTCAAGGCGATAGAACCTGTCGGGATGACTTCTACTTCCTGCACGTGGTCGTCACCCATTTTCATGATAGAACCTTTTCCAAAGCTCTTTTCAATCTTGTCCATGGCGGCCTGCAGGGCTTTCAGCTTCTCGCTGTTATTGGGTTTCGGGGCATTTTCAATGCCATCTTCAAACTCTAATTCGTCTTTTTTTGCCATAAATTACTGTAAGATTTGTGAGGCATGGTCTTTGGTCTTTACTTCTTTAGGAGAAATAATCCGTTCGATAATGCCTTCTTCGTTAATGATGAAAGTGGTACGGAAGGTACCCATGTATTTGCGTCCGTACATGCTTTTTTCTCCCCATACACCGAAGGTCTCTACCAGTTTGTGTTCCGTATCGGCAATCAGTGTGAACGGAAGCTGGTTCTTTTCGATGAATTTCTGGTGTGACTTCTCGTCGTTGATGCTGACGCCGATTACTTCGTAACCCGCTTGCTTGAGTTCGGCATAGTTGTCGCGAAGGTTGCAAGCCTGTGCCGTACAGCCGGAAGTCATGTCTTTAGGGTAAAAATAGAGTACGATTTTTTTGCCTGCATAATTGCTCAGGCGGATTTCTTCACCTTTTTCGTTGATTCCCAGTATTTCGGGAGCTTTGTCTCCAATATTCATATCGTAAGGGAAATTTTTAGAAAAAAAATCAGGAACGAAGAATGAGTACTCCTTCTTCATTCTTGATTCTTTTTATGGTTAAGGTAATGTGATTACAGTTCCAGGTCACCGTCGAATACTTCATGCCAAGGCAATCCGTATTTGTTCAAAGCTTCCATGAATGGATCCGGATCGAATTCTTCTACGTTCCATACGCCCGGACGCTTCCATAAGCCTTTCAGGAACATCATGGCACCGATCATGGCCGGTACACCGGTAGTGTAGCTTACGCCCTGCATACCTGTTTCCTGATAAGCTGCCTGGTGAGAGCAGTTGTTGTATACATAATAAGTATGTTCTTTTCCGTCTTTGATACCACGGATACGGCAACCGATTGAAGTTTCGCCTTCGTAGTTTTCGCCAAGATCTTGCGGGTTAGGCAGCACGGCTTTCAGGAACTGCAAAGGAACGATTTCCATACCGTTGTAGTTGATAGGTTCGATGCTGGCCATACCGATGTTCTGGATTACACGCAAGTGAGTCAGGTATTCCTGTCCGAAAGTCATCCAGAAACGGGCACGCTTGATGGTCGGGAAATTCTTGACCAGTGATTCCAGTTCTTCGTGGTACAGAAGATAAGAATCACGCGGACCGATGTTAGGATAAGTCAGGTCTTTGTGGAATTCCAGCGGCTGGGTAGTAACCCATTGTCCGTTTTCGTAATAACGTCCGTTCTGCGTGATTTCGCGGATGTTGATTTCCGGATTGAAGTTGGTAGCGAAAGCCTTGTGATGATTTCCAGCATTGCAGTCTACGATGTCCAGGTAGTGGATTTCATCGAAATGATGTTTTGCTGCGTATGCGGTGTATACTCCACTTACTCCCGGGTCGAATCCGCAACCCAGAATGGCAGTCAGTCCGGCATCTTCAAAGCGTTTCTTGTATGCCCACTGCCAGCTGTATTCAAAGTGTGCCTCGTCTTTAGGCTCGTAGTTTGCTGTATCCAGGTAGTTCACTCCCGCCTGAAGACACGCTTCCATAATCGTTAAATCCTGGTAGGGAAGTGCTACGTTAATAACGATTTCGGGTTTAAAACTGTTGAATAAAGACACAAGTTCATCCACATTGTCGGCATCTACCTTAGCGGTCTTGATGTTGGGGTTACCAATTGCTTTGACAATTGCGTCGCATTTTGACTGTGTGCGGCTGGCAATCATGATTTCAGAAAAGACTTCCGGATGCTGAGCCACTTTGTGTGCAACAACGGTACCTACACCGCCTGCACCGATAATCAATACTTTACTCATTTATTACTTTGAAACTTTAAATGCCCGGTAAACGTTACCGTTCAGTATGCAAAGATAGAAAATAATTCAAAATATGGTGCAGTATTCTGGGGATATACGTATTTTTGTAAATGAACAATTCTTAAAAATGGATTGTTTGTGAATTTATGATTAAGATTAAAAAGGAAAAACAAGTTATGAATAAGAAGTATTTTGCAGCCGCAGCTTTGGCTTGCGCACTGATGAGTTGTGGAACCGGAAAGAATTCGGTAGCAGTAGTAGACTTTACAGGGGAATGGAATATTGTAGAAGTGAACGGAGAAAAGGTGAGTGCGGAAAATGCACCATTCTTGGGCTTTGACAAGAACGGACACCGTTTGTATGGCAATGCTGGATGCAATCGCCTGATGGGAAGCTTTGAATTGGATACCCTGAATGCCGGAAAAGTGAAATTTGGTCAGGTGGCTGCTACCCGGATGATGTGTCCGGATATGACATTGGAGCAGAATGTGCTGGAAGCATTGAATAAAGTGGCTGGATATGAAACAGTAGGTGAAGATGTAGCACTGAACGATGCGGAAGGTAAACCGGTAATATTGTTGCAGAAGCGTGAAGTGGCAGAGGTATCTGTAAACGACCTGAATGGTGCCTGGGAAATTGTATCTGTAAAAGGCAATCCTGTAGGAGAAGTGGAAAAACAGCCGCAATTGGTTTTCAATGTGGCAGAAAAAAGAGTACACGGTAATGCAAGCTGCAATACGATAAACGGTTCTTTCACACAGGAAGAAGGACAGGCTGCTTCCCTCCGTTTCAGTCAGATGATTTCTACCATGATGGCATGCCCGAACATGGATGTGGAGTCTTCTATCTTGAAAGCTTTGGATGAAGTGCGTAGTTTTGAAATCAAGGCAGACGGAACCGTAAGCCTTTTGGGAGCAGACGGAGCAGAAGTGCTGTCATTGAAGAAGCTGGCCGAAACAGAAGCTGAAGCTTGATAAATCTGCCGGCTGTAGTATAAGGTCCGAGGAAAAATATTATCTTTGCAGAAAGAAGCATAAACCTTATAATAATATGACTAAAAAAATACTTTTGTTGGGTTCCGGGGAACTCGGAAAGGAATTTACCATTGCTGCCCAGCGTTTGGGACAGTATGTAATTGCGTGTGACTCTTATGCAGGTGCACCGGCTATGCAGGTGGCAGATGCATGCGAGGTATTCAGTATGTTGGATGGAGAAGCTTTGGACCGTGTGGTAGAAAAGTATCGTCCGGATATAATTGTTCCTGAAATAGAAGCAATTCGTACTGAACGGCTTTATCACCTGGAAAAAGAAGGTATACAGGTTGTACCGAGTGCCCGTGCGGTGAATTTTACAATGAACCGTAAGGCTATCCGTGATTTGGCGGCGAAGGAACTGGGACTGAAGACGGCAAAGTATTTTTACGCTTCTTCTTATGAAGAATTGAAGGAGGCTGCCGGAAAAATCGGCTATCCTTGTGTCATCAAGCCGTTGATGTCTTCTTCAGGTAAGGGACAGTCTGTCGCCAAGAGTGAGGAAGACTTGAAGTATTCTTGGGAGTACGGATGCAGCGGAAGCCGTGGGGATATTAAGGAACTCATTGTAGAAGAGTTCATCCACTTTGACAGTGAAATTACCTTGCTGACCGTGACACAGAAGGATGGTCCTACCTTGTTCTGTCCTCCTATCGGACACGTGCAGAAAGGCGGTGACTACCGTGAAAGTTTCCAGCCGGCTCATATCGCACCGGAACATTTGGCTGAGGCTCAGCAAATGGCGGAGAAGGTGACTCGTGCTTTGACGGGCTATGGCTTGTGGGGAGTGGAATTCTTCCTGAGCCACGAAAACGGAGTTTATTTCTCTGAGTTGTCTCCTCGTCCACACGATACAGGAATGGTTACACTGGCCAATACACAAAACTTGAACGAGTTTGAGCTGCATTTATATGCAGTGTTGGGACTCCCGATTCCAGGTATTACACAGGAACATATCGGAGCTAGTGCCGTAATTCTTTCTCCTGTTTCCAGCCAAAAGGCACCGCAGTATAGAGGAGAGGAACTTGTTTGCTCTCAGCCTAATACTTATCTCCGTATTTTCGGTAAACCTGCTACCCGCTTGAACCGTCGTATGGGAGTGGTGGTTTGCTATGACAAGAATGACGGTGATTTGGATGCACTGCGTGACAAGTGTAAGTCGCTGGCTGCCAAGGTAGAAGTATATTGAGAATTGATTTATGTCATGAAAATTGCATAAATAAACGAAAAACTTCATTGCTATGTTTTAGAAATATGTTTTAAATACATATATTTGCACCCGCAAAATTAAACTAAACATAAATGGCAGAAAACAAAACAGTGAAGTATCATATTCCTCACAGAGGGATATATATGTATTCTCATGTACACGAAGGAAAAACTGAAATGATTGTGCTGAATAGCACTGGTTCAGAACAAATTCTGGATAGTGAGTGCTATACTGTCTTAACTAAGGATTCTAAAGAAGGTAGAGATGTTTCGAGCGGGAAAAAGATTGACTTGACAAAGAATCTGGTAATTTCTCCTCGTAAATCATTGATTATTGAATTCTGAGAAATGTTTATAAATAAGGAGACTGTCGTGATGCTGAATCGGACAGTCTCCTTATTTTTATACCATATCGTCGCCTGCTTTGGTGTATTTCACGCGAATTGTCTTATGGAACGGTATGAAACGTGAAACAATGGCTATGACCAGTGAGATGACAAACAGATAGCCTAATATGTGCTTGAGCGAAAGCAGAAGGCTTTGCTGCTGTAGGGTGGCATAGAGTGTCTGAGTAGCCATTTGTGTAGCTTCGGTATATTCGTGCCCTTGTGCCAGATGTTGTGTGAGGGACTGATTGAATTGGCTGGCAGCCAACGGATCGGTCTGACTGATTGTCTCAGACAGGGAGTACATGTATTTTTGTTCCAGCCGGTAGAGGGTATTGCTGTAAAAAGAGGTCGCCAGAATGGGGGCCAGTACCGAACGGAAGCAAATCAGGAAAAAGGCATTGGCCAGCAGGAACTTGGGATTCAGCTCTTCTACGGCGAACAGAGCAAAGGCTATGATGAGTACCAGCATGCCTAATCCTCTTAAGAATACAGGAAGAAAAAGCATCTCGTATGTGCTTTCAGGAGAAACCGTGAAATATAATATGCCGAAAAAGGCTGCAAAACAACTCATTCCACCGGCTATCAGAAAGCGGAAACGCCAGCGCTGCCAGCGGAACCACCAGAAGCAGATGAAAGCTCCCAATACATATCCCGGCAACAGATAGATGTAAAGCTGGTACGTGTGCGTACTGTCTACCTTCAGAATGCTGGTCATGTAATTGGTCAGCAGGGTGGTAGAGGTACTGAAAAACATGACCAGCATCATGTAGAAGTAACCTACGATGGCTTTAGGCTGGTACAATGGGGCCAGGTTTACGTACGGCTGTTTAGAGTGATATTGTTTCCAGATGAAGAACGCGATCAAGATGGGAGCAATGACTAGATAGAGCCGGATTTTAAAAGAAGACATCCAGTCGAGTACTTTCCCGTAGTTAATGACGTACATCAGCATCAGCAATCCGGTGGCAATGACAAGCATTTCCCGGATGTGCAGTTCCGAAAGCCGGATGGGTTTAAGCGGCCGGTTGTGACGGAAACAGACGATGACAATCAGAATGGATGCCATAAGCATCATCATCATGAAGTAATACATGTATTGCCAGTTGTAGTGATAGGCCAGTTCGGCGGTCACAATCATGGACACTTGTCCTCCGGCAAATACTAACGGGTAGAAATAGGAGTAGAACTCACTTCGTACATTTTTCGGACTGAAAATCTTGGTCGCTCTTCGGATGAACCAAAGCATGAGAAATCCTTTCAGAAAGCCGATAAAGAAACTGCAGATGATGACAAGGTCAATGTTTTGCGAACGGGCACATACCCAGCTGAGCAGGAACTGTATGCTTAGGTCAGTCAGTAGCAGAAACTTGGATGAAAGGGCATCAAGCACTTTGGGTACAATGGGGTAGGCTATGGCCATTCCGGCAGAAGCAGCATAGTATCCCATGGTGATGTCTTCTGTATTGGTTCCCAGTGTACTGGATACTTCGAGCATACTGCCGGTGTAGGAGCCGTTCAGCATGGTTACGGGAAGGATAATAAAGAAGATACATATCATCCCCAACCAGTCGGGAACCCATTGACGTACGGGGACGTCGAGTTGTTTCATGGTCATCATTTGCGTAAGGCTTCAGTTTCTACCATCATTCCGGCTCTCAGACTACTCATTTCTTCCGGAGTTATGTCTTTCAGGTCAATCCTTACGGGGATACGCTGCTGTACTTTGACAAAGTTTCCGGCAGAATTGTCGGTAGGAACCAGCGAATATTTGGAGCCGGTAGCTTCCGAAATGGCCGTTACAGTGCCGTGAAAGACTTTTCCGGGGAGGGCGTCTACCTTGATGCGCACTTCTTGTCCGATGTAAATATGGATAATCTGTGTTTCCTTGTAATTGGCTGTCACCCATTTATCCGTATTCCGAACCAGATACGAGATGGTTTGCCCAGCCTGTACATATTGACCGGGTTCCAGGGTTCGGCGTCCCATATAGCCGTCATACGGAGCCGTCAGTACGGTATATGACAAATTAAGTCGGGCCAAATCCAGGCTGGCTTCCTTGCTCAAGATGGCTGCTTCTGCGCTGGTGGTTCGTCGGGTCGTTTCAGTGAACTGCGATTGAGCCGCTTTTCGCTGTTCTAACAATGCCTGATAGCGGGCCTGAGCTGCTTCGTAAGACGCTTTGGCCTGCTCATACTGCTGTTCGGGCACAGATTCCTCTTTGAGCAGTCTGGCAAAACGGCGGTAGTCCTGCTCCAGCTGCCATAGTTTGGCTTTCGCTTCGGCAATGTTGGCGTCTTGCACGGCGATGTTGGTTTGTGAAGTCTCTATGCCGGAATGAAGTACCTCTTTGGAGCCTTTTACATCCAGCAGGGCAGCTTCCGCCTCTTTCACCTTTATCTGATACTCACGGTTGTCCAGTATCAGCAGTGTATCTCCCTGATGTACATACTGATGTTCTTTGAAGCGTACTTCCTTGATGTATCCGGAGGCACGGATGTTCAGCGGACTTACGTACTGGTCAATAAAAGCGTCGTTCGTAATTTCATAATGAATGTATTTCCAAAAGTAATTGGCCACCCATATCAGTCCGGAGCCGGCAATCAGAATACATAGAAAGTTGAGCAGGATGTTCTGCAGTCTTCTTTTCCGGAGTTTCTTGTGTGTATCTTGTAGCGTCATATTCTTTATAGTTTAGTGAAGTTATAATCTTCCGCAAGCTTTTTGCAGCTGGTAGTAGGTGTAAATGATTCTGGTGCGCGAAGAGGTCAATTGTAGCTCGGCATTGAGCAACACGGAGTTGGCATCCAGCAGGTCGGTGAGTATGGCCAGCTGGTTCATGTAACGGTTTTGCATGATGCGGTAGTTTTCCTGTGCCTGGCGGACCGACAATTCCCAGGCTTCTTCTTCTTGTAAGGCTTCCTTGTGGCGCAGGATGGCGTTGTAAATATCCATCTGCAGCTGTTGTTTTTTCAGCTCTTCTTCTTTTTTCTGTACGGCAACCTGAAGCTGGCTTTCCTTGATTTTGTGTCCGTTCTTGAATAAGGAAGAGAGCGGATACGACACGGAAAGTCCGATATTCCAGTTATTGTTGTACAAGTCGGTCATGGTACGCGTGATGGGGCGGGCCAGGGTGTTCGACGCATACAGGTTGATGTTCGGTCTGCGTGAGGCACGGTCTATCTCTATCTGGTTCTGGGCCAGTTCGGTTTCCTTGCGTAGCAGCTGCATGTCTGGTGCCTGCTCGTAGGCTGACAGGAGGTAGTCGTCGTAGCTGTCCAGCGGGGTAGCTTGCTGAAGCAGTGTCGTGTCGGGCGTAATAATCGGGTTACGGTCGTTTCCTAACAACAGGTTCAGTTGCTGCGACACGATGTGAATGCTATTTTCCGTTTCCTGCAAAGACAGCCGGTCATTGGTCAGTTGCATTTCGCTGCGCAATACGTCATTGTTGGTGATAAGTCCCTCTTTCTTCATTTGACGTATATCTTGCAGGCGACGTTCGGATTCTTCGATGTTACGGGTAAGTACAAGATGCTGTTTGAATAAGGTAAAAAGCGTCAGGTACTGGTTGAGTAATCCCAATTTGATGTCGGCCTGATTCGTCATCCGCTGCAGTCTGGCTATTTCGGTTTCAATGTCTGCCTTCTGGATGGAACGGCGGATTTTTCCTCCCTGATAAAGCGGCTGGTTAAAGTCGACCGTATAATTCTGCGACCAGTCCGGAGTATCAGGGTAGGTGGGGTTGGAAAGTCCGTTCTGAAAGACCACGGGCTGACCGATGATGCCTCCTTTCAGCCCTATTTCCAGGTCAGGAAGCAGGCCGGTTTTGGCATACAATTTCCGTTCATGAGCCATTCTTTCTTTCAGGCTGTCACTCTGCAATTGCAGGCTGCTTTTGATGCCCGATTCGAACAGTTGTTCGACCGACAAGAATAAAGAGTCCTGCTGTGCCTGTGCGGAGACAGCCCAAAACAGACTACCTGTAAAAATCAGTTTTCGGATGATGTTAGAAACCTTCAAGGACATTTTGTACTGTTTTTAATTCAGATAATATCTTTGCCGTTCGTTCGGTAGACAATATTTCTTCTGAGTTGGCGTATACCAGATTAAGAATCGGGCGAATCTGGACTTTAAGTGCTTCCCCTTCAGGAGTGAGGTACACCAGCTTGTTGCGTCGGTCGTTCGTATCCTCTTTCCGGTAGACATATCCCTTCTTTTCCAGGTTGTTCATCAGGTTGGTCAGGCAGGCTTTGTCCTTGGCAGTACGCTCAGCCAGTGCCTGTTGGGTAATGCCCTGTTCATGCCAGAGACTGCTTAAAACTTGAAGCATTTCGAAGGTGATGCCGGCATTATTATCTTTTAGGGTGCGTTGCATGGCACGTCGAAAGGCCATGCGAGTGCGGAAAATTTGTATCATGAGTTCCCGGAACTCGTTTCCTTCTTTCATTTTATGAGGTGATTTTTTAGTTATCCGGCTACAAATATAGCTCCTTTTTTTTGAAGTAGTAAAATATTTGACTATTTTGTAGGGAGAAACCTGTGCTTTCATTTGAAAGCGGAGGGGGAAATTCTCAGTACTTCCGAAGGAGTACTCCAGTACTTTCAAGGAAGTACTCGAATACTTTCGGGGAAGTACTTCAGTACTGCCTAAGAAGTACTGAGAAGTAACAAGGGGCTTATAATGAATGAGTTAGAATTTTAGGTAACCGTTCTCTTGCCGGATGATTTCCTCGGAAACCAAGTAGGATACCACTTTCATCAGGTGATTTTCAGGCACTTGCATTTTGTCCTTTATCTCTTGCAGCGAAAGCGGATTTTCTTTCAGTAACGCTTGCAGTTGCTGACTGATGGCTTCAAACTCTCCCGACTTTAGGCCGGACTGATGTTGCTGCAGGCATACGTCACACTGCCCGCAATTGTGCTCATTCTTTTCGCCGAAATAGCGTAACAACATCCGGCTTCGGCAGCGGTTTTCGCTTTCTGCATATTCTATCATGGCGTTGATACGCTGCACATAGCTTTCTTTTCTGTCTTCGTAGACTTCCTTACTTAAATAAACGCGTTCCGTTTCTTGTCTTTCGCGCGTATAGATAATATAAGGTGTCTTTTTTGCGGGAATATAATGCAGGATATGCTGCCGGCTCAGCGAGAGTAGGGTTTCATAGATTTGCTGTTTGCTCAGTCCCGAACGGGTCGACAGATTGTCTTCACTGATATAAGCATAGTCCGTGAAGAGTCCAGTGTAGCTTCTCAGTAGGATATGAAGCAGTTTTTCTGTGTCTTCGCTTTGTTCGCGGATGCGGTACAGTTCTTCCTTGGTGATGGTAAACATAATGCGCGAGGCATTGTCCTGCTCATCGGTATATTCCAGATAGCCTGCGCGAGTCAGAATTTTCAAAGCACTGTCGGTCTGTACGGGAAAATGCTTGAAATTACGGCAGAACTCATCGATGTTGAACGCGAAGGTGCAGCCTCTTCCGTCTCCCATGGCCATTTGGTAATAGAAGTTGATGTCTTCGTAAATCTTACGGATGTAACTTTTTTCGGGAAACGTATCGCTTACCCGTTGTTTAAGTGTAATTTTATCGCGGGTACAGAACAGCAGTACGGAATAGGCTTTCATGCCGTCTCTTCCAGCTCGTCCGGCTTCCTGAAAGTAGGCTTCGGGCGAGTCGGGTACGTCGGCATGGATAACCACGCGTACGTCTGGTTTGTCAATTCCCATACCAAAGGCATTGGTGGCTACCATTACACGGAATTCTCCTTTCAGCCAGGCTTTTTGTCGGGAATCTTTGGTCTCATCATTGAGTCCGGCATGATAAAAAGTGGCCGTGATGTGGTTGCGGTTCAGGAACTGGGAAATCTCTTTCGTCTTTTTCCGGTTGCGGGTATAGACAATTCCCGACCCGTCGACGCGTTGCAGGATGTGGAGCAGTTCACTTTCCTTGTCTTCCGTGTGGCGTACCACGTAGGCCAGGTTCTTCCGTTCAAAGCTCATGCGGAACACATTTTCCTGGCGGAACTGAAGGCGTTGCTGGATATCGCTGACCACTTCCGGAGTGGCAGTGGCCGTCAGTGCGATGACGGGAACTCCCGGGAGTAGCTGACGTATATCCGCTATTTTCAGGTAAGCAGGGCGGAAGTCGTATCCCCATTGTGAGATGCAGTGTGACTCATCCACGGTGATGAGGCTGACATGCATGCTGCGGAGTTTGATTTGAAAGATTTCGGTGTCCAGTCTTTCCGGAGATACATAAAGGAATTTGTAGTTGCCGAAGATGCAGTTCTCCAATGCGATGACAATCTCTTCACGCGTCATGCCGGAATAGATGGCAGTTGCTTTGATGCCCCGTTCGCGCAGGTTTCTCACCTGGTCTTTCATCAGAGCAATCAGAGGGGTAATGACCAGGCATAACCCTTCTTGGGCGAGGGCGGGCACTTGAAAGGTGATGGATTTACCACCTCCTGTGGGCATGAGTCCCAATGTGTCCCGGCCTTCGCCTATGCTGCGGATAATGTCTTCCTGTATACCTCGGAAATTGTCATATCCCCAGTATTGTTTCAGGATTTTTCGGTAGTCAGTCATGAGTCGCTAACTTCGACTGGGCTTGATATCTTCTATCTGTAGTTGGATTTCTCCCCGCTTGTGGGTATTTTCCTCAATGGTATAACAGATGTTGAACGACTGTTTGGTCTTGATGTAACGCACCTGTGAACTTTGTCCGAAAGCGATACCGTTCATGACGTTGTTCGACTTGTTGTCCACCAGTTCCAGTTTGATGTGTTCCTGGTCTCTTCCTACCACCTTGCTGGTACCATAATCGTACACATTCAAGGTTGCGAAAACAGGTTTGTGGTTCTCCGGACCAAATGGGTTGAACTTCTTCAAGTCGAAGAAAAATTTCGGAGTGATGTCTCTGAAGTCCAGCTGTGCATCAATCTGGATGGTAGCGTTGGTCTGCTCCGGAAGAATGTGGTTGGTCACGTATTCTTCAAACCGTCTGGTAAATTCCGGCACATTTTCCACCTTCATGGATAAACCGGCCGCATAGGTATGCCCGCCAAAATTCTCCAGCAGGTCACGGCAATGTTCTATAGCCTTGTACACATCGAAACCGGAAACAGAACGTGCCGACCCCGTAGCCAGGTTCTCGGTACGTGTCAATACCACAGCAGGACGGTAGTAGATTTCCGTCAGACGCGAAGCGACAATTCCGATGACCCCCTTGTGCCAGTCCTCATTGAAAATCACGATAGACCTTCTTTCAGACAAGTCGGACAGGTTATCCACGATTTTATTGGCCTCTTCTGTCATGTTCTTGTCGAGGTCCTTACGCGTTTCGTTGTAGCTGTTGATGCGGTTGCTCTTTTTCAATGCAGACGCAAAATCCTTTTCAATCAGCAAGTCGACCGCTTCCTTTCCGTTTTGTATTCTTCCCGAAGCATTGATGCGGGGACCTATCTTGAATACGATGTCACTCATCGTAATTTCTTTTTCAGCCAGTCCGCATACATCAATAATGGCTTTCAGGCCGATGCTGGGGTTGGCATTGAGCTGACGCAGTCCGTGATAGGCCAAAATACGGTTTTCCCCCATAATAGGCACAATGTCGGATGCGATGCTGACTGCTACCAGATCGAGCAGGGGAGTGAGCTGATGAAACTCGATGCCGTTGTTCTGGGCAAAAGCTTGCATAAACTTGAATCCTACTCCGCAACCAGACAGGTGTTCGTATGGATACGTAGAATCCGGACGCTTGGCATTCAGAATGGCGGCAGCAGGAGGAAGTACCTCATCGGGTACATGATGGTCGCAGATAATGAAATCGATGCCTTTTTCTTTGGCGTAACTGATTTCTTCTACCGCTTTAATACCACAGTCCAGTACGATGACCAGTTTTACTCCGGTGGAGTAAGCATAGTCGACTCCCTTTTTCGACACACCATACCCTTCATTATATCTATCGGGGATATAATAATCGATGTTCGAGTAGAACTGTTGAAGAAATTTGAAAACAAGGGCGACAGCCGTAGTGCCGTCCACGTCATAATCTCCATACACCAGGATACGCTCTTTTCGTCCCATGGCCAGGTTTAGGCGTTCCACTGCCACGTCCATGTCGTTCATCAGGAACGGGTCATGGAGGTCATTAAGCTGAGGTCGGAAAAACCGTTTGGCCTCTGCGGCAGAATGGATACCTCTTTCCTGCAGTAGCTTACATAAAATAGGACTGATGCCAATCTCTCTGGAGAGGGCTCTGGCAGCTTCTCTTTCTTGAAGTGTTGGAGGTTGATAGTTCCATTTGTAGTTCATTTATATATGTTTTTTCTTTTTTTTTCTCTTTTCGGGTGAGGCCTTGCCAGTCTGCCTGTTGTGAGTCTGTACGACTTTGTTGCAGTAATCCAATCGGCAAAACCTGTAATTGGATAAAATCTTCTTATCCACTTCAATCCGTAAAATTAGTAAAAAGAAAGAAAAAAGCGGCTCATTCCATCTTAAATTTATGGAACGAGCCGCTTTTTATTTATAATTAGTCTATATAATAGGACCTTAGAATCCTAATTTTTTTGCGATGTGTGCAGGGATTGCTTTCTTGTTCACCAGGATGTTCATGGTTTTGTATTTGGCAAAAGCTTTAGATGCATACCAGATACCTTTGTACTTGCCGCTTAATCCCCATGAGTTTTTCACCATGTAGTATTCTTTGCCGTTCTGGTCTTTTGCGATACCGTAGATAAGCATTCCGTGGTCATCGGTAGTTTCCCAGTTGTCGAATGCTACCTGACGCATTTCCTGAGTCACTTCAATTTCAGGAAGTGGTTTGCTGGTCAGTTCCTTGCGTTTGTCTGCTTTGCTCAAGCCCAACCAGTGTGCCATATCTGAACCAGTCAGTTCGGCTCCTTTTTCTGCATTCGGACATACGGCAATACCGTCACGGGTAAATCCTTCTTCGCTGACGTCAGCTCCCCATGCGAAAGTATATCCGTTGTTGATGGCATTGTCCATCACTTCCATCAGTTCATCGATAGGCAAGTTGTAAGACAATGCGTTGCGCCAGTTGTCCTGTACCTCGATGCTGAAGGTCTGGTAGAAAGGATGATGAGTGTAAGAAGTCAGTGATACATAGTCGTTCATATTCAGTCCAAGCACTTCATCTGCAAATGTTCTCGGAGTGTAAGTCTTTCCTTTGTAAGTAAATTCTTTCGGACATTCTCCCAGGTAAGTATCGTAAATGGCTGTGACGCCTTTTTTCCATACCGGACTCAGTTTGCTCTGATTTCCTTTTCCGATAGCCTGTACGTATGCTCCAGCTACCGCATCCAGTTCATTGTGGTTAGGCAGTGAGTCACCGTATTCGATACCCGGCATTACGTCCTGAGGAACCATACCGTAGTTCTTGTAGCAGAAAACGATATCTTCAAAGCTTCCGCCCGGTGAGAATGAAGCATCTCCGTGATAGCGTACATAGTTTACCGCACGGTCTTCCATGGTTTTGTGCACTACAAACATTTCAGAAAGGTCGAATTCTCCTTTTCCTTCACGCAGCAATTCTGATTCCAGGAATCCAAGGCTGGAGAATGACCAGCATGTGCTTGAACGGTTCTGGTTCTTTATGGAAGTAATAGGGTTTTCTTTTACGGTAGTAAATACGAATCCTTCTTCAGCTTTGTCTTTCTTCGGATTTTTTGCATAGATGTTACCAAAGCAAAGTCCTGCAACAGCTACTAAAATTAGTTTGTTCATTGTTTTGATTTTTATGGTTATAGGGTTAATAAATACGTAATTATTCATTCATGATGGCTTCTACCTCATCAAACGTGATGGGGATACGTTTTTCGCCCAGGAATCTGGAACCGTTTTCGGTAATCAGGATGTCATCTTCCAGACGGATACCTCCGAAGTCCTTGTATTTTTCAATTTCGTCGAAATTCAAGAAATCGGTGTGCAGTTTTTCTGCTTTCCATTTGTCAATCAGGGCCGGAATAAAGTAGCATCCCGGTTCGTCGGTAATGACAAAACCTTTCTGGAGTTTTCGTCCCATACGGAGCGAAGCCAGTCCGAACTGAGTGGATGGTTGCACTTCTTCGTCATAACCTACGTAGCACTGGCCTAAGTCTTCCATATCGTGTACGTCCAGTCCCATCATGTGTCCCAATCCGTGTGGCAGGAATAAAGCATGAGCACCTGCAGCTACAGCTTCATCGGTATTTCCTTTCATCAAGCCCAGTCCTTTCAGCCCTTCTGTAAGTACCTTGCATACTTCCAGGTGTACCGACTTGTATGTCACTCCCGGACGTGCCAGTTCCAGTGCCTTGTCATGGCAGGCAAGTACGATGCCGTAGATGTCACGCTGGCGACTGGTGAATTTTCCTCCTACAGGGATTGTACGGGTATGGTCTGAACAGTAATAATTCATCAGTTCGGCTCCCGCGTCCGTCAGCATCAGTCTGCCTTCTTGCAGAATGTGGCTGTGGTCGTGATTGTGCAGGGTTTGTCCGTTTTGCGTAAGGATAGTGGCAAATGAAACCATTCGTCCGTAAGAGGAAGCGATGCCGTCAAGTACTCCAGCTATGTATTGCTCGGATACTCCCGGTTTGCACAGACGCATGGCAGCTGTATGCATTTCATATCCTACGTTGCAGGCCTTGTCGATTTCCGCGATTTCGCATTCTTCTTTTACTGAACGCAGCGATACGACTGCCTTAATCAGTTCAAGAGAAGCGTGTTTCTTGGTCATGGATGCCCGGATACCTGTCAAATCTTCCAGTAGCATCATGTTGTCATAACGATAGGGAGGGAGGAAGTGGATTTTTCTTCGCTGAGCGATGGCTTTTCCCACAAATTCCTTCAACATGTCGAAGGGATAGCTTTTCTCGACTCCCACCTGTGCTGCCAGTTCTTTTACACTGGGCTGCGGACCCATCCAGATGATGTCGTCCATGTCGACGTCATTTCCAAAGAAATAATCTTTGTCATTATCTATGTCGATGATGCCGGCATAACCCGGGTGTGAATGTCCGAAGAAATAGACAAAAGAACTGTCTTGTCTGAACTTGTATGTGTTGTCGGGATAGTTCGCCGGTGCTTCATTATTTCCTAAAATAAGAATGATACCGTTGCTCATCTTTTCCCGCAGCGCTTTCCGACGTTTTTGATAAGTAAGAGAATCAAACATAGTTATTTCTTTTTGATGTAATGTTTGTGAAAATAATGTTGCAAATGTAGTAAATAAAATAGAAAAAAATGGCTGCGGTGTAATGGAAAAACATATATTTGCAATTACCAAGATTACTTTAAAAACTGAGGTCGTATGAATCTGGATTTGCAAAAAACAGGGTTGGTTCTCGAAGGAGGAGGTATGCGAGGGGTGTTTACTTGTGGAGTCTTGGATTTCATGATGGATCACCACATGCAGTTCCCTTATGTGATAGGTGTGTCAGCAGGAGCTTGTAACGGATTGTCGTATATGTCTCATCAGCGAGGGCGGGCAAAGTTTAGCAACATTGATATGCTGGCAGAATATCATTATATCGGTTTGAAATACCTCTGGTATCAGCATAGTATTCTGGATCAGCATTTACTTTATGACTTGTTTCCCACCAAGATCCTTCCCTACGATTTTCAAGCCTATTTTAATAATCCTGCCCGTTTTGAAATGGTAACGACCAATTGCGTGACGGGAAGGGCTTGTTATCTGGAAGAGAAAGAAAACCGGGATGGCTGGAGACTGGTGGATATTGCCAAAGCTTCAAGCAGTCTTCCGTATGTCTGTCCGATTACGTATGTAGATGGGCGTCCTATGCTCGATGGAGGTATTGTTGATTCTATCCCTGTCTTGCGGGCCATGAGTCAGGGGTATGAAAAGAATGTAGTAGTTCTCACTCGTAACAGGGGGTATCGTAAGACTGAAAAAGATATTCGGGTTCCCCGGTTTATTTATCGCCGTTATCCTCGGCTGAGGTTAGTGCTTAGCCGACGCTGTGCGGTGTACAATGAGCAATTGGAGATGGTCGAAAAATTAGAAGATGAAGGACGTATCATAGCGATTCGGCCGGAAAAGAAAGTGGTGGTGAATCGTATCGAGAAGGATATTAAGAAACTGACCGAATTATATGAGGAAGGATATGCCTGTGCGGAGAAAGTGTTGACACCTTATTTGAAAGTATAGGACATAAAAAAATCCGGAATGAACTTCCGGATTTTTTTATTATTTATTTTGCGAAGCTGACTGCGCGGGTTTCACGGATAACCGTAATCTTAACTTGTCCCGGATAAGTCATTTCGTCCTGAATCTTCTTGGCGATTTCAGTTGACAAGCTTTCTGTCTGTTTGTCGTCAATCTTATCTGCACCTACAATGACACGCAACTCACGACCGGCCTGGATAGCGTAAGTCTTGGTTACACCCGGATAAGACATGGCCAATTGTTCGAGGTCATTCAGACGTTTGATGTAAGCCTCTACAATTTCCCGGCGTGCTCCCGGACGTGCACCAGAGATGGCGTCACATACTTGTACGATAGGAGCCAGAAGGCTGGTCATTTCCACTTCGTCGTGGTGTGCACCAATGGCATTGCAGATATCTGCTTTTTCTTTATACTTTTCAGCCAATTTCATACCCAACAGTGCGTGTGGCAATTCCGGTTCTTCATCGGGCACCTTACCAATATCATGCAGTAGTCCGGCACGTTTTGCTTTTTTCGGATTTAAACCTAATTCCGAAGCCATTACTGCACACAAGTTGGCTGTCTCACGTGCATGCTGCAAAAGATTCTGTCCGTATGAAGAACGGTATTTCATCTTACCGATGATACGAATCAGTTCAGGATGCAATCCATGGATACCTAAGTCGATTGTAGTACGTTTACCTGTTTCAATGATTTCGTCTTCCACTTGCTTGCGTACTTTTGCTACCACTTCCTCGATACGTGCCGGGTGAATACGACCGTCAGTTACCAGCTGATGCAAAGCCAGACGTGCTATTTCGCGGCGTACCGGGTCAAAGGCTGAAAGTACGATTGCTTCCGGTGTGTCATCCACTACAATTTCTACACCTGTAGCGGCTTCCAGCGCGCGGATATTACGTCCTTCACGTCCGATGATGCGTCCTTTTATTTCATCCGATTCAATGTGGAATACAGTGACAGAGTTTTCAATGGCAGTTTCAGTAGCCACTCTCTGAATAGACTGAATTACGATACGTTTCGCTTCACGGTTTGCGGTAAGCTTGGCATCGTCCATGATGTCATTGATGTAAGACTGCGCTTGTGTCTTCGCTTCTTCCTTCAGTGATTCCACCAAGCGTTCTTTTGCTTCTTCAGCTGACAGGCCTGAGATTGTTTCCAGTTTTTCTCTTTCCTGTGCCTGAAGGTTATCTAATTCCTCTTTCTTCTTTTCAATAATTACCAGCTGAGCATCCAGATTTTCTTTGATAGCTTCTGTTTCATTGCGTTTACGCTGAAGTTCTTCGTTCTTCTGGTTGAGCACCATTTCGCGTTGCTTTAACTTATTCTCAGCTTGCTGGATTTTCTGATTACGCTGGGCAACCTCTTTTTCCAAATCCGCTTTTTTATTCAAGAATTTTTCCTTTACTTCCAGAAGCTTGTTCTTCTTGATTACTTCAGCTTCAGTTTCGGCTTCTTTGATAATTGTGTCATATTTTGTCTTTAAGCCGTACTTAAAGAATCCATACGACAATGCCCCTCCCACCAGGAAGGCCACAATTGTTAGTATTACTGTCGTCAACATTATAATTAATTTAAGTATATAAATAAAAAACGCATAAACTCATCCGTTGGGAAAATCCCTTCGAATAAAGCTTATGCGTGAATTTCCTGTTATAATATCTTTCTATAAACCTTCGCCCCGGTCAGGTTGGATACATCTTTCAATGTCCTCTTCCAGTTCTTTAAGTTTTTCCATATAAGGTCGGGTGTCATTTCTTCCTTTCATGGATATATTTTCATACGCTAAATCAAGTGCCACCATCTTCCAGTGTTGTATGCTGTTGAATTCAGGAAAAGCACTGCGATATTTATTCAGTTTATAGTTAATCTGTTTGGCAGCTTCCCGGTAAGCTTCCTCTTCCGCAGGGAGTATGGACACAGGATACCGTTCGTTGTCAATTAGTAGATTAAATCTTTTTTTTTCGTCCATAAAAGTATATACTTTACCGCATTGTTATTCATTCAGCAAAGCGATGCATTTATCGACTTCACGCACAAGTTTCGCCAGTCTTTGTTTCGTATCGCGGAGGTCATTGTCGTTGATACTGAGTATGCGGGCGTTTTTCAAGTTGATATACTTGGCTTCTAATTCTTTATTATTACATTCCAATTGGGCTATTTCTGCACTCTTTCTGTCAATTTCGTTTCTTAATGAGAGGTTTTCTTTTTTCAACTCTTCATAAAGAAACAGCAATTGTCTGAGTTTGCCTTCGAAAGTATGTAACAGTTTTTTGTCCTCTTCCGTCATTCGTATATCAAAAATGTGTATACAAATATACTGTATTGGTTGGAAAATCAAAAATATTTGTTGTGGATTTTATTAAAATTTGTGAGATTTCGTGGGTGTCAAATCTTTACGAATGGATTTTTTCTATCAGATAATTCTTTTTACCTTTGTCGTTGCATTGAGGTGACATTAAATGCAGTGTTTTTTAATCTTTTAAAAATCAAAAAGTTATGTATACAGTAATTAAACGCATGGAAATTTCGGCTTCACATCGCCTGAAACTTTCTTATGAGAGCAAGTGTGAAAACCTGCATGGTCACAATTGGATTATCACCGTATATTGCCAGGCAGAGCAATTGAATGAAGATGGTATGGTAGTTGATTTTACGCATATAAAGGAAGTGGTAAAAGGGCAGCTTGACCATAAGAACCTGAACGATGTGCTTCCTTGTAATCCTACGGCCGAAAATATTGCCCGATGGATTTGTGAGCAAGTACCCCATTGTGTAAAGGTGGAAGTGTGTGAGTCTGAAGGTAATCGGGTGATTTATGAAAAAGATTAATGAGATATTCTATAGCCTTCAGGGGGAAGGCTTCCATGTGGGTACACCTGCCGTCTTTGTCCGTTTCTCAGGATGTAATTTAAAATGTGAGTTTTGTGACACGCGTCATGAAGAAGGAGTCATGATGTCGGATGAGGAGATAGTGGAGAAAGTCTGTCAATATCCCTGCAAGACGATAATTTTGACAGGTGGTGAGCCGGGACTGTGGGTGGATGAAGATTTAGTTGCTGCCTTGCATAAGGCTGGAAAATACGTTTGTATTGAAACAAATGGCACATGTGTACTTCCTGAGTCGATTGACTGGGTTACCTGTTCTCCCAAATTAGGTGCCTCGTTACGTGTCCGTCGTATGGATGAGGTGAAAGTGGTTTTTTTAGGACAGGATGTATCCCCTTATCTTCAATTAAAGGCTTCTTCTTATTTTTTGCAGCCCTGTTCTTGTCGGAATACGGCAGAGGTCGTAGAATATATCAAGTCTCATCCCCAGTGGCGACTGAGTTTGCAGACCCATAAACTGATTGATATTCCCTGAATTCTGTCATACAATTTGTAAGAATATGCATTCTGTGGGAGTTGTTGTTTTTTAACATCCTTCTCCTTCGTTTTTGTTAATAAACATATTTTTTGTTTGAAACAGATGAAAAAAAGATACTCCTGCTGAACACTTTCAGCAGGAGTATCACAACACAAAAACTAAACTAGACTTAACTAAACTATTCTAAAAGAAGTTTCACAACTTCCGTTTTATTATGTACGACACAAATATAGGGTTTAGATTGATTGTATCCAAAGAAAAACAGTAAAAAAAACGATTGTTTCAAAAAAAAAGGTTGAAAATACAACAAAAACTCAAATAGTATGTTTATTAACATAATTTTGGAGCTCTTGTTTGTAGCTGTCCGATATAGGGATGTAGTCCTTTCCAAAAACAATCCTTCCTTTTTCTATGATTTTTATTTTTTGTTTTTGCACAATGAAAGACCGGTGAATCCGGATAAATCGGTTAGCCGGCAGTTTGTCTTCCATCATTTTCATACTGACCAGTGAAAGTATGGGGCGTGGATTATCTTCCAGATGTATCTTGATGTAGTCTTTTAATCCTTCAATGTAAAGAATCTTATCCAGTTCAATTTGAATCAGCTTATAGTCACTTTTCACATAGATATACTTCAAGTCATCTGACGATTGTATGTCGGCTGGTGATGTTTCGGCCTTTTGAAGCAGTTCAAACCATTGCACCGCTTTGTTGACAGCTTTCATAAAATCTGTATAGCTGATAGGCTTGAGCAGGTAGTCAAGGGCATTTACCTTATATCCGTCTAATGCATATTGTCCGAAAGCTGTGGTAAATATGATACGCGTATTCCCTGGGACGATTTTGGAAAATTCCAGTCCGTTCAATTCCGGCATCTGAATATCCAGGAAAATAAGATCCACGGGATGCTCGGTCAGCAGCTCCATAGCCTGAATGGCACTGGAGTATGCACCACACAGCTCGAGCGATGGCGTTTTCTTTACATAACTTTCCAGCAGGCCGAGTGCCAGAGGTTCATCATCGACAATAGCGCATTTTATTATCATGGCAGTATCTTTTTATTGTTGTCAGGAATTTTAATGGTCAGTATGGAACTGTATTCTTTCTGGTTCGAACTTATTTGCTGGTGCCATTCATAGCGTCCGGCATACAATAGTTCCAGTCTTTTGCGTACCTGTTCCAGTCCGATGCCCGAACCACTTTTATCCATTGCGTTCTTCGGATAATTGCTATTGCGTATTACGCAATGGATTTCGTCATCCTTTTCTGTCAGCGTAATGTCTATAAAGCTGGGTTCGGTAGGAGAGATTCCATGCTTGAAGGCATTTTCAATGAGTGAAATAAACAGCAGCGGAGCTACCGGGCTTTGGCTGTCTGGCCGGATTTGAAAATTTGTATTGATTTTGACCGCAGATGAAACCCGGATTCGCATGAGTTCGATATAGTTTTGAATAAATTCCACCTCTTTAGTCAAGGGAACAAATGTTTCTTGATTGTCATACAGAACATAACGCAGCAGTTTACTGAGCTCTTGGATGGCTTGTTGTGCTTTTTCCGTATCAAAAGCCGTCAGGGCATAAATATTGTTCAGGGTGTTGAGCAGAAAATGTGGATTCAGCTGGTTTCGCAAGTTTTTCAGTTCTGCTTCAGTCCGGCTTTTGACTGCTTCACGGCGTTCCAGTTCCGTGGCACTCCAACGCAGACTCATACGGATGGCTACACTTAATCCTACGGTGAAAATCATGCTCGTGATGTCCCTTATATAAAATATGTATTGAGGAGGCAAATGAGGGCGTCGTGGAGCCGGGGGAGGAAAGGCTATGATATTATGCCAGTAGCGGAGTCCAATGGATACCACTAAAATAAGGAGGATATTTAAGAGAATAAACTGTCCCGTATGCTCCTTAAAAAGAACCTTAGGAATGAATAACAGGTAATTGATATAAAAGATAACGAAGAAAGAAAGAGACACGCCAGAATGGTTGATAAACTCTCTCCAGTCGATACTGCCACTGTCATCTTGGGTAAAGAACAGTGGAAATCCGAAAAACAACCCCCAGCATATAATGTGGATTGTCAATTCAAGTAAGCGGTGCTTGTTGTGAGTTATATGAACCATACGGAATTGATTTAAAACAAAGATACGATTTTTTTTAATAAAAGTCCGGCTACCTCAAGCGGTTTATGTTGGGAAACATTCACTGCTGAATGGCAGCCGGACAGGAAACCAAAGTTATGAAGAACAAAGTAGTTCCGTTATTTATTCATAGCGCAGTGCCTCAATCGGGTCAAGGTCAGCCGCTTTTTTAGCCGGATACCAGCCGAAGAATACACCGGTAAATGTACAGACGGCAAACGAAAGCAATACGCTCCAAGGCTGGATGAAGACAGGCCAGTGAGCCACACTCTTGATGATGAAGCTGGCACCGCAGCCTAAAATCACTCCGATCAAACCTCCGGTGATACTGATCAGGATAGATTCTATCAGGAACTGCGACAGAATATCAATTCCTCTTGCCCCCACAGACATGCGAAGTCCGATTTCACGTGTACGTTCCGTCACACTCACATACATGATGTTCATGATACCAATACCACCCACTACCAGTGAGATTCCGGCAATGCAGGCCAGCAAGGTAGTCATCAGGTCGGTTGTGGTATTCAGCATGGAGCTAAGTTCCTGCTGTGTACGTATGGTGAAATCATCGTCGTCTGCTTCTTTCAGTTTGTGTTCACGTCGTAAAATATTTGTGATTTCATCTACGGCTTCTTCCGTCATGTCTTCCGTCAAGGCTGAGGCAAAAATACCGCTCAGGTAAGTTTGTGCCAGCAAACGTTTCATTACGGTGGTGTAAGGAGACAATACCACATCGTCCTGGTCCATACCCATAGAGTTGTATCCTTTGGATTTCAGCACGCCCACTACCCGCAAAGGCACCTGGTTACAGCGGATAATCTTTCCAATCGGGTCCTGACCGTCGGGAAACAGGTTGTCTACAATTGTTTTACCGATGACACAGACTTTGGCAGCCGTACGTATATCCTCTTCAGTGAACATCTCACCTTGTTCTACGGTGAGCTGGCGAATCGTGAGGTAGCCGATGCTGACTCCACTGACAGAAGAAGGGTAGTTGTTGGAGCCCGAAATCAACTGTCCGGAGGCAGAGACATTCGGACTGATGGCTGACAAGTACATACACTCATCGCGCAGTGTTTCATAATTTTCCAGTTTCAGTGTCTGCATGCTCGAAGGGTCCTGCCGGACTCCACCTCTCATTTCAGCTCCCGGATGAATCATAATCATGTTGGAGCCCATTTCAGAAATCTGCTTCTGGATGCTTCGTTTAGAGCCTTGTCCGATGGCCAGCATGGCAATGACAGAGGCCACACCGATGATGATTCCCAACATGGTCAGGAACGCACGGAGCTTGTTGTTGGCCAAAGCTCTGAAAGCTATTTTAAAAAGGTTTGTTCCGTTCATAAGTCATTTCTTAATTAGTCACGTCAATCGTCGTCATTTTTCGGCAGGGCAGCTAATGCTTCTGCTGCTGACAGAATATGAGGGTTGGTCACGTCTTCAATGACATGTCCGTCACGCAGGCGGATATTCCGGCTGCTGTATTGTGACAGTTCCGGGTTGTGTGTCACGAAGATAATGGTACGTCCTTCCTGGTGCAGTTTCTGGAAAAGAACCAGAATCTCAAATGAAGTACGTGTATCCAGGTTACCAGTAGCCTCGTCTGCCAGGATTACCGCCGGATTGTTGACCAGTGCGCGGGCAATGGCCACACGCTGCATCTGTCCTCCTGACATCTGGTTGGATTTATGTTCCAAGCGGTCAGCCAGCCCTACAGCTGTTAAGGCCTCAATGGCACGCCGACGACGTTCGGCTGCACTGACTGAGCTGTTGTACATCAGAGGAAGTTCCACATTTTCTACGGCTGTAGTTTTCGGCAGCAGGTTGTAGTTCTGGAATACAAATCCGATTTTCCGGTTACGCAATACTGCCCTTTGCGGCTTGCTCATGGTGCGTACGGATACTCCGTCGAGCAGATACTCTCCGCTGGTGGGTGTATCCAGGCATCCCAAGGTGTTCAGTAAAGTAGATTTTCCTGAACCGGATGTTCCCATGATGGTGACGAATTCTCCTTCCTGTATGCTGAATGAAACTCCGCGCAAGGCATGGACCGTTTCGTCTCCCACCTGGAAATTCCGTTTGATATTTTGCAATTCTATGACAGTCTTTTTCATAAGAGTATCTCCTTATTTCTGTTTTTTCTTGTCACCTCCCGGAGGGCCTGGCATGAACGGGCTTCTTTCACTGCCAGCCATTTCATCAGCATTGTTTTCGAAGCCTTTCAGTACGGTTTCTGTTACGATAGGAGTACCTTCGTTCAGTCCTTCCAGAATTTCAGTATGACTTCCGTCGCTCAGACCGATTTTTACAGGATGTGCCGTGAATCCGTTGGCGTCCATAGTCCATACCTTGTGTGTACCTTCGCAGTCTGTAATAGTCTTGTTGCCCACCAACTGTTTTTCCGGTGTAAAACGCAGTGCCTTGTTGGGTACCGTTATCACGTTGTCACGGGTGTCGGTGTAGATGGTCACGTTGGCAGTCAGCCGGGGTTTCAGTTTCAAATCCGGGTTGTCGGCAGTAATTACCACTTCGTAAGTGACAACTGTTTCGCTGCTTGTGCTGGTACTGCTTGAACTGCTGCTGTTTACACTACCCAAGCGAATCTGGTATACCTTTCCTTCGAACACGTCATCAGGATAGGCATCTACGGTAAAGGTTACTCGGGCACTGTCTTTTATTCCGGCAATGTCAGCTTCATCCACATCGGCTACTACCTGCATCTTTGTCAAGTCGGCCGCAATGGTGAACAGTGTCGGAGTCTCAAAACCGGAAGCCACGGTCTGTCCTTCTTCCACGTCCTTGCTCGTTACGATACCATTAATCGGAGAAGTGATAGTGGCGTATGAAAGATTCCGTTCCGCTTTGGCTAAGGCTGCTTGCGTCTGTTCGTATGTACTTTTAGCACGTTCATAGTCGTACACACTTTGTTCGTAGTCTGTTTCGCTGATCAGCTGTTTCTCGTGTAGTGCTTTGTTTCTCGTGTATAGTTTCTTCTGGTAGTCGTATTCGGCCTTTGCGCCGTTGTATGTAGCTTGCGCTGATTGTAAATCGCTGAGCAGCGTTACCTTATCCATCTCGGCTATCACTTCACCCTGCTTTACTACGGAGTTATAGTCAATATATATCTTGTCAATGATACCTGAAACCTGAGTACCGACCTCTACTTCAGTGACCGGTTCAATGGTTCCTGTAGCTGTAATGGAATTGCTGATATTTCCTCGTGTAACTTTTTCAGTCACGAAGTCTACCTTGCCCTGTGCATTCTTCTTTCCGAAAATCCAGAATCCTGCTACAGCCAGCACGAGTACGACACCGGCTGCCAAAATTATTTTTTTCTTGTTCATATTGTTTGGTGATTATAATTCAATGTCTTTTCCTGCATAAAAATCGAGTAATGTACGATTCAAAATAGCCATATACTTAGCCTGAACCCGTTGTTGCTGTGCACTGAGCAAGTTATTTTTCTCGGTCAGCAGTTCAACCGTATTTTTCATGCCCAGTCTGAACTGTTCATTGACCATATCAAAACTGGTCTGGCTGCTTTTCAGTTTCACTTCGGCTGCTGCATATTGTTGCTGTGCATTGAGCGCATCCAGCCAGAGTGTTTCAATCTCGGTGTAAAGCCCTTTTTGCTTGTCCTGTAAGTTCAGCAGTGAAGAGTTGTATTGGAACTGAGCTTTTTCTACTGCACTTTTGGTCTGTCGGTTATTAAAGATAGGTACACTTACTGTCAGACCAATCATGTTGTTCCATCCGTATTTCATCTGTTGTGCCCAGTTGTTCTGGCTTGCATTGTTGGTCATGCTGGAAGTAGATGCCGATAGGCTGATACTTGGATAATACCCGCTTTTAGCTGCAGAAATAGCCAACTTGGAATTGTCAATACTCAGTTTGCTGCTTTGTATTTCCGGACGGTTGGCCAGTGCCGTTTGGTAAACCTCGTCTTGATTGGGGAGTAGCTGCATCACTTTTTCATCGTCAAGTACCGGAAGTTCCAGCTCCATTTCCATGTTTCCGTCCAGTTCCAGCATTTGCTTCAGTTGAAGTTTATAGTTTCTCAGTGAGCTTTCGGAGGTTACCAGCTGGTACTGGTCATTACCGACCTGTGCTTCCAGTTGGGCCAAATCTGCTTTCGAAATACTACCCTGATTAAAAAGTTCTTTAGCGCGTTCATAGGTAGCTTTACTTACTTCCAGCGTACCTTTATTAATGTTTACCGATTCATCTGCATACAGAATCTGCAGGAAAAGTTTGGTAATCTCTTCCTTGAGCGTGTTTTCCGTTTCGGCTACGGTCAGTTCCGCTATTTCCTGATTCTTCTTTTGCTGTTTGATGTTGTTCAGGCGCTGTCCGCCGTTCCATAATGTCCATTGTGCAGACAAGCTGTAGCTGCCGTTATAGGTAGTTTTATTGTTACTGCTGATGATTTCAGTACCACTAACCGTGGCGCTGTTTTCCTGATAAGGACGGTTCACGATGTTGTGTCCGGTGTTGAACGAGAGGCTTGGAAAGAGTGCAGCCTTTGCTGTCTTTACATCCACTTCGCTTTCCTGTAAGGAAATCTTGTTCTGCTGTAACTGGATATTTTTCTCCAGCGCATAGTTTATGCAATCTTCAAGCGACCAGGTTTGTTTTTCCTGTGCATTTGCCGACAGGAAAGTCGCGAGCGCGGCGAAGAAAATGAGTTCTCTTTTTTTCATATTTCGTTTAATTTTTACATTGCAAATGTATTTCATAATAAAAAAAGAGGCAAAATAGATAGATTTACCCACAGAATATCTCGATAAACCCTTGTTTTTTCCCGATAAAGTACTTACTTTGTAATCATTATAAAAATAGATTATGATTAAAAAGAATCTCATTCGTGTTTTTTATTTTTATCGTGATGGTTTTCGGGAGATGACCTGGGGACGTGTCCTTTGGGCGATTATCCTGATAAAGCTTTTTGTCATGTTTTTTGTGCTGAAACTGTTTTTCTTCCCTTCCTTCCTGAAAGGAAAGACGGAGGCCGAGAAGCAGGACTATGTGGGACTGGAGTTGACAAACCGGATGGCAGAATAATTATACCTTATTTATATTAGTAACTGATAAAGTAATTTCTTATGCTTGAAACAATCGACACTTCAATGATTGACTGGTCGAGGGCACAGTTTGCCTTGACCGCCATTTACCATTGGCTGTTTGTACCGCTGACTTTAGGGTTGGCTGTGATTATGGCTACAATGGAGACATTGTATGTACGTACAGGAAATGAATTCTGGAAGCGTACGGCAAAGTTTTGGATGAAACTGTTTGGAATAAACTTTGCCATTGGAGTGGCAACCGGTTTGATTCTGGAGTTTCAGTTTGGCACGAACTGGAGTAACTATTCCTGGTTCGTGGGTGACATATTCGGTGCTCCGCTGGCCATAGAAGGCATTTTAGCTTTCTTCATGGAAGCCACTTTCGTGGCTGTCATGTTCTTTGGATGGCACAAGGTGAGCAAAGGTTTTCATCTGGCTTCTACCTGGCTTACCGGTTTGGGAGCCACGATTTCTGCCTGGTGGATTCTGGTGGCCAATTCCTGGATGCAGTACCCGGTGGGGATGGAGTTTAATCCGGAAACCATGCGCAACGAAATGGTTGATTTCATGGCAGTGGCCTTCTCGCCAGTGGCAGTGGTGAAATTTTTCCATACTGTATTAAGTAGCTGGATGCTCGGAGCCGCTTTCGTCATCGGAGTCAGTGCCTGGTATCTGATTCGTAAACGTGAAAAAGAATTTGCACTTGCCAGCATGAAGGTGGCAGCAGCAGTCGGATTGTTTGCTGCCCTGGTAACAGCCGGTACAGGCGATAAGTCCGCGTATCAGGTGGCTCAGGTACAACCTATGAAATTGGCCGCTATGGAAGCGCTTTATGAAGGAGGCACGCATGAACCTCTGACAGTAGTAGGCTCCATCAAGATACCCGAAATGCTTTCCTTCCTGGCTACGCATAGCACGGCAGGATATGTGCCGGGTATCAATAACCTGCTGGAAGGAGGCTATACATTACCCGATGGTTCAACGGCTCTTTCGGCAGATGAAAAGATGGTGAACGGCAAGAAAGCCATTACTGCACTGGCCGATTTCCGTCGGGCAAAAGAAGAAGGTGATGAGGCTTCCATGCAGATTGCACGCAGTGCCCTGAAGGAATACATGCCTTATTTCGGCTACGGATACATTCAGAATAAGGAAGACCTTGTACCTCATGTAGGTCTGCTTTTCTGGTCTTTCCGCGTGATGGTAGGGCTAGGTATGTATTTCATACTGTTCTTCCTGGTTATTTTATTCCTTGTATGGAAAAAGCGGCTGGCTGAACTCAACTGGTTGCACTGGATTTCCTTGTGGAGCATTCCGTTGGCTTACATCGCCAGTCAGGCAGGATGGATTGTAGCCGAGATGGGACGCCAGCCCTGGACAATTCAGGATTTGCTGCCCGTCAATGCGGCGGTGTCAAAACTGGAAACGGGCTCCGTGCAAACCACTTTCTTCATTTTCCTTATCATGTTTACCGTGCTGCTTATTGCCGAAATCGGTATCATGGTAAAAGCCATCCGTAAAGGTCCGGAAGAAAAATAAACTAACCGATACATCATTTTAAAACTGAAAAATATGGATTCAACTTATATATTCTTGCAGCATTACTGGTGGTTCCTGGTTTCCTTATTAGGAGCCTTGCTGGTCTTTTTGCTGTTCGTGCAGGGAGGAAACTCTTTGCTCTATTGTTTGGGACGTACAGAAGAAGAACGTACGTTATTGGTTAATTCCACCGGACGTAAATGGGAATTTACTTTTACCACCCTGGTCACTTTCGGAGGAGCCTTCTTTGCTTCTTTCCCTTTGTTCTATAGCACCAGCTTCGGAGGAGCTTACTGGTTGTGGATGATTATTCTCTTCAGTTTTGTGCTTCAGGCTGTGTCCTACGAATTTCAGTCGAAACTCGGCAACTGGCTGGGCAAGCGTACCTATCAGTTCTTCCTGGTGCTGAATGGTATTGTAGGTCCACTATTGTTGGGAGCGGCTGTCGCGACCTTCTTCAACGGCTCCAACTTTGTGGTGAGTAAAGGAAACCTTACCGATGAAATGATGCCGGTCATCAGCCATTGGGGTAACGGGTGGCATGGGTTGGATGCGTTTGCCGACCCGTGGAACCTTATATTAGGATTTGCGGTACTCTTCCTTGCCCGTTTGCTGGGAAACCTCTATTTCATTAACAACATCCGTCATGAAGCGTTGAATGCCCGTTTCCGTCGTCAGTTGATAGCCGATGCGGTACCCTTCCTTGTATTCTTCCTGGCATTTGTGATTCGCACCTTATTGAAAGATGGGTTTGCCGTTAATCCGGAAACGGGGCAGATTGTGATGGAACCTTTCAAGTATTTCCATAACTTTATAGCGATGCCTTATCTGCTGGTGTTGTTCCTGTTAGGAGTAGTCGGGGTGTTGTATGGCTTGGGAAAAAGCATTTTCTGCAAGACCTATACCCGCGGTATCTGGTTTGCCGGTGTGGGTACGGTGCTGACGGTACTGGCCTTGCTGTTGGTGGTAGGTTATAATCATACTGCTTATTATCCTTCTACAGCCGATTTACAGAGTTCGCTGACCATCGCCAACAGCTGCTCCAGCCAGTTTACCCTGAAAACCATGGCCTATGTATCTATTTTAGTTCCTTTTGTACTGGCCTATATTATTTATGCATGGCGTGCCATCGACCGTAAGCCGCTGACTATGGAAGAAATCAAAGAAGACGAGCACAGTTATTGATTCATGCCGTCTGTAACAGCGTATAACACACCGTCGTCCGAAGCAGAAAATCGGGCGACGGTTATTTTTTTGCAGAAAAATGCAGAAATCTCACGTAAAAATCTTTTCTGGTTCGTATATAGCTTTATACATTTGTAATTATTGAAGCTTGAAGATATGAAAAGACTGATTTTAACCGTACTATATGTTTTCCTGTGTCTGGGGATGCAGGCAGCCGCTTCTTTCCCGTTTCGCCATATCGGTATTCGTGACGGACTTCCCGACAATTATGTGAAAAATGTATTCGGGCTTCCCGACGGACGTTTGGGAGTGCGTACGACTTCTTTACTGAGCTTTTACGACGGAAAGAACTTCATCAACTATCCGTTGTGGAAGGCTCCGGTCTATGGTATTGACCAGGAATCAGTCATACCTCTTCAGTACCTGGATGCTGACGGAAGAATCTGGCTGAAAGAAAAAGGAAACTTGAAAATCTTTGACTTGGATAAGGGTGAGTTTATTCAGCCGGATACGCTTTTAGCCGGATGGGGTGTCAAAGAAAAGATTTCAAATGTGTTCATCGATTCCAATCTTCACGCCTGGCTGGTGACGGCTTCTCAGCGTGTGCTCCTTTATGATACAAAGAACCATCAGTTGCAGACCATAGGAGGAGACCGGCATTTCCTGAATGGAAATGGTACGCTGATGGCAGTGGAGTCATACGGTAATGTGAGCTGGATGCTGCATGAAAGCGGTTTGCTGCGTGCCTATGACCGGAATCAGAAGAAATTTATCCGGCAGGAAACTTTTCTGCAGAATCGCTTGAAGATTGACCAGCAGGTGGTAATCCGGATGCTGGACAGCGGTGACTTCTGGATTGTGTGGAATACAGGGGTTATTTTTTATATGAATGCCATCCATGACTGGAAAGAAATAGAACTTCCTTCTCCTTTTGGGGAGATTACTTCATGTGATGTGGAAAAGTCGGGTAATGCCTGGGTTGGGACATCCAGTCGTGGTATATTCCTAATAGATAAATATAATTTCTCGGTTTTTTCGGCTGACCCCTTTCACTCTACCTTAGGAGGAAGAGGGTATACGAACGTACATAGTATTTATGTAGATAAAAAGAGCGGAACCGTATGGGCCGGTTTGTTTAACAGAGGATTAGCCTATTACCATTCCAGCATGAGTAACTTTACTTTATACAATAAAAAGAATATTGTAGGCGATTGGGGTAGTGATGATGTGTTATGTATGTTGGAAGCCGATGATTCTTCTATCTTTTTAGGTACATCTGCAGGACTTTATCGTTTGTCGGCCGACCGGACATCGGTAAGTTGTCCGTTTAAGGAGTTGAGCAGCGGATTGTTTCGAACTGCCTATAAGGACTTGAAAGGAAGAATGTGGTTTGGTACTTATATGGACGGACTTTATTGTATAGATAAAGGTAAAATTTCACATTATCTATTCCCTGTTCGTGAAGGGATGGACTTGAATAATATTCGTACGCTGACCGAAGACATAGAGGGTAATCTGTGGGTGAGTGTAAACGGTGGAGTTGGGAGGTTTGATATTCGGTCAGGCAAGTTGGATCTGCTGGTTGACAAATACCCCGAATTGTCTCGATTTAAGATAGCCAATACGATGTCTTTTGATGCTTCCGGGCGCTTGGTAGTAGGAGCAGACAATGGAATTTATTTTTATGACATAAAGAAAGATAGTCTTTACATTCCCGGACATGCAAAAGGTAAAGACCCGTTTCAGGTTTTAGCAGGCGAGAAATATAATTGTATGCTGAACGATAGCCGTGGATTATTATGGATGGGAACCCAGTATGGAATAAAGGTACTTTCTCCAGACCGGAAGATTGATGTGTTGGGGGAAGAACATGGGTTTGAAAATCTGACTATTCAGGCCATGCAGGAAGATTATAATAATGAGGTCTGGATTACCACAATCAATGCATTATATAAGGTAAGTGTAGCAAAAGAAGGTGGACAGAATGAATATACAGTAGTTTGTTTGGACCGGAATCACAGTCGTGAATGGGATGACTTGTATGAGTTTTGTTCTATGCGGACCCGAAAAGGAGAACTTTGTTTTGGAAGGATGGATGGATTTTATTTGTTTTCTCCTGAAAATGTGGTGTTTACTCCTTGTGTTATTTCTCCTTTGTTTACCGGATTCCGTTTGTTCAATGAATCGGTTTCGTGTGGAGAAGAATATCATGGAAGGGTTTTGTTTACTCAGTCAATCGACAAGGTACGGTCGGTAACACTGAATTATGATGAAAATTTCCTGACCTTTGACTTTTCCAGTTTGAATTTTGTAAATCCTTCGCAGACTTATTTCCGTTATCGTTTAGAGGGAGCTGATAAAAAGTGGAATGAAATAGTTTCCGATAAGGGGCAGGGAAGCGTAGTGTATAATAATTTGTTGCCGGGTGAATATACGTTTCATGTGATGAGTGCTGGAAACGATCATGTATGGAGCCCGGAATCCATTTTTCAAGTGACAATTCTTCCGCCATTTTGGGCTACGGGTTGGGCTTTTGTACTTTACTTTTTATGCCTGATAGGGGTAGTCATTCTAGGAGTGAGGTATGTGTATCGGAAAAATAATCAGAAACTGATTCGATTGAAAGAACAGCAGGCAGCCCAGCAAAAGGAGGAGCTGAATCAGTTGAAGTTCCGCTTCTTTACCAACATTAGTCATGAACTTCGAACTCCGCTCACTTTGATACTTACCCCATTGGAAGTGCTTCGGAAGAAGGTGAGCGACGAGCAGGTACTTCGTCAGCTTGATACGGTCTATAAGAATGCACAAGAGCTATATACCCTTGTCAATCAGTTGCTCGATTTTCGTAAGATGGAAATGAAAATGGAAAAACTTCATCTTACCGCTGGCGATTTGGAAGAGTTTGTGTCAGCATTGTATGCTAATTTTCAACCCTTTGCCAAGGAAAAGCAGCTGGATTTTCGTCTGGAGCTTTCAGCAGCTCATTGGTATATGAATTTTGATCATGAAAAGTTGCATCGTATTCTCAATAATCTGCTTTCGAATGCATTCAAGTTTACGCCGGAAGGAGGGCGTGTAGTGCTTTCTTTGTCAGCAGAGGAAGTTGAAGGGCATTCTTTTGCCAATATAACAGTTTCAGATACAGGAATTGGCATATCAGATGAGGCATTGAAGCATATTTTTGAGCGCTTTTATCAAGTACAGCATCCGGACGACAGCAAGGTTGGAAGTGGAATTGGGTTGCATTTGGTGAAGGAATATGTAGAGTTACATGAGGGAACGATTCGTGTAGAAAGTCAGCTGGGAAAAGGAACGTCCTTTATTGTACGAATTCCGATGGATTTGAAGATGTCAGAAGAAACAACTTTAGCTTCGGATACTTCCGATGACCGGAAAAAACTTTTGATAGTGGAAGATAATCAGGATTTCCGTCATTTCCTCAAGGAGCAGCTTTCTGAAACGTATCAGGTAATTGATGCACCAGACGGGGAAGAAGGGGAAAAACTTGCTGTCGAACAGAATCCTGACTTGATTATCAGTGATATAATGATGCCGAAAGTGGACGGGCTGGAGTTGTGCCGCCGTATCAAGCACAACGTACAGACATCGCATATCCCAGTTATCCTGTTGACAGCCCGCAGTGGAGACGAGGCAAAAATCAGCGGTTATGCGGTTGGGGCAGATTCCTATATATCCAAACCTTTCAGCTTTGATGTGTTACTAGTGCGTATCAAGCAACTTATCGAGCAGCAGGAGGGCCGGAAGAAAGAATTCCGCAAGACGCTGCGTGTCAATCCCAGTCGCATAACAATTACTTCAATTGATGAGCAGTTGCTTCAGAAGGCCCTGAAATTGATAGAAGAACATATTGACAATTCCGAGTATAACGTGGAGCAGCTGAGTACCGATATGGGAATGAGCCGTATGAATCTCTACCGAAAGTTGCAGGCTATTACCGGACAGACTCCAACGGAATTTATCCGTACCATTCGTTTGAAACGGGCTGCCCAGCTCCTTCAGGACGGAAAACTGAATGTGTCGGAAGTGGCCGACCGGGTGGGATTCAGCTCTTCCAGTTATTTTACCAAGTGCTTTAAGGAACAGTTCGGCGTATTGCCTACGCAGTATTCCGAGACAGATGAGCCTGGTAAAACAGATGAAAAATAAGGCTTCCAAAAACGTAAGTGCGTTTAGGTTCAAACGCAAGTACGTTTTATTTGAAACGCAAGTACGTTTTGATCAAAACGCAAGGACGTTTGAGTTGAAACGCACTTGCGTTTTTTAGTGAATATATGGTTGTTTGTTTTACACTTTTTATTATCTTTATTTTCAGGCTTTAAGGAGAAACTTTTATATTTGTATATTCTTAATGCAAATCTGATAGATACCATGAAAAAACTATTTTTGCTGGTTGTGCTTCTTATTTCTATGGGGACTGGAATATGGGCGCAATTTCCCAAGGCAATCTTTCCCGGTGATTATCCGGACCCTTCTATCCTGCGCGACGGGAAGGATTACTACATGACGCATTCTCCTTTTTGTTATGCTCCCGGATTGCTTATCTGGCATTCCACTGATTTGCTGCACTGGGAGCCGGTCTGCAGAGCATTGTCTGAATATGAGGCTTCGATTTGGGCACCCGACCTGCTGAAATACCAGAACCGTTATTACATTTATTATCCCACATCTACGGGCGAAAACTATGTGATTTATGCCGACAATATTCGCGGTCCGTGGAGTAAACCGGTAAAACTGGATGTAAAAGGCATTGACCCCGGTCATGTGGTAGGAGAAGACGGAAAGCGTTACCTGTTTACCAACAATGGCTGGATTACTCCTTTGAGTGATGACGGACTGAAAGTTACCGGAAAGAGCCGGAAGGTGTACGACGGTTGGAAGTATCCGGCCAACTGGGTTACAGAAGGGAAGGATATGTACCTGGAATCTCCCAAACTGCTTTATAAAGACGGATATTATTACATGATGTCGGCCGAAGGAGGAACTGCCGGACCGGCTACCAGCCACATGTGTGTGGTGGCACGTTCCAAATCGGTGTTCGGTCCGTGGGAAAATTCCCCTTATAACCCCATTGTACATACTTACAGTGCCAGTGAAAACTGGTGGTCAAAAGGTCATGGCACTCTGGTAGATGACGTGAACGGTAACTGGTGGGTGGTCTATCATGCTTACGCCAACGGCTACCATACGTTGGGACGTTCTACCTTGATTGAACCGATAGAATGGACCAGCGACGGATGGTGCCGTACCCAGCAGGAGGCTGTCTGGTTAAGCGAAAACAGACAACCGGAATGGAAGATGGAACTGTCGGATGATTTCAGTAAACCGGAATTGGGCATTCAGTGGACATTCTGGAAGGAATATGCCCCCAAGGCTTTGACATTTACGGAAGGAGAAATGCAGGTGAAGGCCAAGGGACGCACTCCGGCAGACGGTCGTCTGCTGCTAGTTACAGCTATGGATAAATGCTATGAAACGGAAGTCGAAGTGAGGTTGGGAAATGGAAACATCGGAGGCCTGCTGCTGTACTACAATGAAGAAGCCTACGCGGGAGTGTCATCCGATGGAAAGAATTTCACGGTGTACAGGGGAGAGGAAAAGCCTCTGACGGTAGCCAATAAAATAGGTAAAAACTTCCGGGTGAAACTGCTGAATCAGGGAAACCGCCTGAAAATGTCGGTCAGTGCAGATGGAAAGTCCTGGGAGGTGCTTGCTCAGAATGTGGATGTTGCTCGTTTGAATCACAATGTGTATAAAGAATTTTACGCTTTGCGTCCGGCCTTGTTTGCTGCTGGAAAAGGAAAAACAGGTTTCCGCAATTTCCATTACCGCAATGCTATTCCCGAAGAAAAAGACATGGGAGCCTATCTGATGGTTTTCCATCGGGATGAAACACACGGCTTGTATATGGCCGTGAGTCGTGATGGTTATACCTTTACGGCAGTCAATGAAGGAGAGCCTGTGCTGGCTGGTGATACGATAGCTCAGCAGCGAGGTATCCGTGACCCTCATATTTTCCGTGGACCGGATGGTGCCTTTTATTTAGCCATGACCGATTTGCATGTATTCAGTTTGCGCGACGGTTATCGCAAGACGGAGTGGGAGCGCGGACCGGAATACGGTTGGGGAAATAACCGGGGACTTGTATTGATGAAATCCTGGGATTTGATTCACTGGAACCGGGCAAATATCCGTTTCGACAAGCTTTCAGCCGGATTGGGCGAAATAGGTTGTGTATGGGCACCCGAAGTGGCATACGATGACAAGAAAGGCAAGCTGATGATTTATTACACCATGCGTTTCAAGAGCGAGGCCAACAAATTGTACTATGTGTATGTGAACGATGATTTCAATAAGATAGAAAGTACGCCACAGATTTTGTTTGAGTATCCGATGGATGGCGTGTCTGCTATTGATGGAGACATTACCAAGATAGGAGATAAATATCATTTATTCTATGTGGCGCACGACGGTGTGGGTGGTATCAAGCAGGCGGTATCCGAACGGATGAACGGTGGCTATGTGTACGATGCCCGTTGGTATGACTTTGAGCCCAAGGCATGCGAAGCGCCCAACGTATGGAAAAGGATTGGAGAAGACAAGTGGGTGTTGATGTATGACATCTTCAGCATCACTCCTCATAACTTCGGTTTTGCAGAAACCTCTGATTTTGTACATTTCAAGAACTTGGGTCACTTCAATGAAGGAGTCATGAAAACCACCAACTATACTTCGCCCAAGCACGGAGCAGTGATTCATCTGACAAAAGAGGAAGCTGATAATCTGGAGGAATATTGGAAGATACATCAGCGGAAGTATGATCGTGAAACATTCCTTCGCCAGCAAGGTCAACACACCGAAAAATGAGAAATAATAGATGGTAAAAATGTAAAGTAACAATGTAACGGGAAGCCGCAGAAATGCCCTCAGAGGGTGTTCCTGCGGCTTTTTTGTCTTTCAATACTCTATTGTTACAAAATTTATAGTTCTTGTTACCTCCTTTTTATTCTGTTTGTATATATGAGTGTACTTTTGTATACGGAAAAACAAAAAAGATATGAAAGACACTTCAGTACATATTACTGTTCAGTTCCTGACGGAGACATACACGACTTACAGGCCGCTGGTAGTTCGTTACATATATCGTAAGCTGAACGGATGTATGGAAACGGAAGATTTGGTACAGGATGCCTTTCTCCGTTTGTTGGAATATCGTTCTATGCTCCGTCCCGAAACTGTCCGTTCTTTTTTATATACCATTGTCCGTAACCTGGTGACCGATTATCTTCGTCGTCATTATAAAAAACAAGAGGTAATGGCCTGCATGTGCGAAGGGCTTTCTGCATCGGTAGAAGATATGGAAAGTGCGGTAATGGCAAAAGACTTGTCTTGTCAGGAAGAAAAACGAGTCAATCAGCTTTCTCCAAAAGTGAGAGCAGTGTATAGCATGTCGCGTTTTGAGGGAAAAACGACTTTAGAAATAGCAGAAGAGTTGAGTATTCCGAAACGTACGGTAGAGGGATATCTTCTGACTGGGCGTAAGGTGGTGAGGGAGTATATGCGACAGTGCATTTGATAATTGAACAATAAATAATAACACTTAATAAACTAATGTATGAAAACAAGGACATTTCTGATTGCAGCTCTCTATTTATTGGCAGCATGTGCAAAAGATGAAGGTGCAGACGGGTCGAATCAACCGGGAAATGAAACCGGCGATGAGACACCGCAGGAAACTTCTATTTCGTTTACGGCAGATATTCCGGCTTTCGTGAAAGGAGAGTCGCGTGCCACGGTAGACAACAACTGGAGTGAACTGCCGGACCCCACGGTGGCAGTGGAAATTGACGGAGTGGTGAAAGCCTATACCGTAGACGTGAACGGAAGACTGACCTCCGAAGACCCTTTCTTGTGGGGCGACAAGGAAGAAGTGACAGTCAATGCCTGGTATCCTTACACCGAAGAAGGTAAAACGCCCGACGAGAACCTGACTGTAATGGCCGACCAGAGCAAACTGGAAAATTATGTGAGCAGTGACTGGCTGGAAGCGGTTTCTGCCACGGTGACGCCAGCCTATTCGGTGTTGTCGTTTTCTCATCGGGTGGCCAGGCTGTCCTGTTCGCTCACCGTGGAAGACGGTACGGCAGAAGGGGCCGTCGTGCGGTTTCTCAACCTGAAGCAGGTGAAGGAAGGCGCTTCAGTCACTGCCACTTCAGACTGGAAGGCATTGGTGACACCTCAGACCATTCCTGCCGGACAGGACTTTGTAGAGGTGACCGTACCCAGTTATGGCAACCTTTCTTTTGTGTCCGGGCTTGACAAGGAACTGGTGATAGAAAAAGGGAAAGTCTACTATCTGAGCATCAACGTATCGCAGGAAGGTGCGGTAACGGTGGAAATCTCTTCTTCCGCAGCCTGGGGAAACAGTGAGACACTTCCCGTGCCGGGCACTTCCACCGAGGTAAATCCTTCACCCGGACAGCCGGGATGGGAGAACAGCGGTGCAAGTACGGATATGAACGGTTCTTCTTCGACGGTGAATCCTTCGCCTGGACAGCCTGGATGGGAGGTCAGCGAGGACGAAAGTGGAAATATGACCGGTTCGTCTACACAAATTGGTCCTTCTTTTGGAAATTCAGGATGGACTGCCGACTCTAATCCGGAAGAATTGAAAGGAACGGAGGAAACCTCTTCCACTTCAGCAAATTAATAAAGGTATTAAGAGAGAAAGATTGCATACAGGATATACATTCAAACAGATAAAAATATAAACAGAATAAATACTATGATTATGAAGAATTATTTTATGAAATCATCCGTAGCTTTGATGGTTTTCTCAGCCGCATTGGCAAGTTGTACTCAGGAAGAAATTGCACAAACCGATATGTCTGCCCGTCAGACGTTGAATATAAGTGTCAGTACGCAGGACTTTGTTCCCGAGGACGGAAGCCGTGCTGCCACAAGCACTACCGACCGTGTGACCACCTTCTCCGATGGGGATGCAATGGGAATGTATGTCATTTCCAGTGACGGTACGGTTATCTGCAACAATGAGAAGTTTGTGTATAACAGTTCTGCATGGAAAGCAGAAAATGAATTGTACTACTGGAAAAACGCGAATTACATTGCATATTATCCGTATGACGAAAGTCTGACGGCTGAAAACATCACTTCTGCGGAGGCCATCAAGACGAAATTTGCCGGAGCCGAGAATTTCTATACCCAGAATACGGCAGAGGCATACGAAAAGGCCGACTTGATGCTGGTCGAGGTGGAAGCCCCTGCGGATGGTAATATCCAGTTCAATTTGTCACATCAGTTCTCCATGGTGGAAATCAATGTGCCGGTGCGTAAGTATAAGACTGAGGGTGGATTTGAATACACCGCTCCCGTAAGTCTGGCTTGGGATCAGGACTTGAAGATTGGTGACAAGACAGTGACTCCGTACAGCACCGGAAAAGGTTCTTTCCGCTTTATTGTGCCTTCCGAGGAAGAGTTAAGCTTTACGCTGGACGGTCATCTGGTGTATGATGAAGGAGTGCCGGTTAACTTTGGTTCATCAGACGCTCAGACCCTCAATCTGGCTTCCGGTCATTGCAAGGTATATAATGTGACTTATGAAAAGGTTTCAGGTGATGTTACTACCCGTAATTTGGAAGTAGGCGATTTTTATTATACAGATGGTAGTATTTATCCTTATGGAAATCAGGAGGGTAACAATGACTGTAGCAAACCGGTGAAGGATGGATGCATCGGAGTGATTTTTGAAGTGGGTACAGGTGTGGCCGGTACAGACTGGACACACGGTTCTGTTTTAGCGTTGAAGAGTTTGGGACAGGCAAAATGGAGTGCAAATGAATGTACAGTGGAAGGTAATGTGATTGAAACACTGAGTGCGGATGCTACTATAAAATCCGGTTATGAGGTGACTCAGGCATTGGTTCAGATGGAAGGATTTCTTTTGAACGATGCGGCCAACTTAGCCTATAATTTCGGAAAAGGTGAAGAGGATAGTCAATATGTTGCTCCAGTTTCTTCTAGTGGTTGGTATTTACCGAGTATTGCAGACTGGATTGCTGTGATTCAAAATTTAGGTGGGGATACTAGTTTTACCTTAGCTTCTACTACTGTATCTGCTAATACCGTAGTTGCTAATATAAAGAATCATATAAAAACAATTAATGAAGAGTTGGCGACGGATTATTTCTTGAAATATACATTGTCGGCTACAGAAAAAAATACTACAGAAGCTTGGGCCTTGGAGTTAGGCGGAAGTGGAGACAGTCAAAATTTAAAACTTTTGAATAGACAGAAAAAACAAAATCAAACTAATGCTTCAAATAGATTTGGCGCTTGTGCGGTTCTTTCATTCTGATTTCAGGTTAAATGTCAAAAAGCATAAAGGGCGGAGAACCGCCCTTTATACTAATTAAAAACGTATTACTTAACAATTTCACGTATGAGAAATGAATCATTATTTTTCTCCCCCAAAAGAGTGCTCTATTCAGCCGTAATGGTCTCGGCGCTTTTGTGTGGAGGAAACATACCCACCCATGCGGAAGCCCTCCGTGCGCAGGCAGTGATGCAGGCCGTTACGGTGAAGGGGCAGATTATGGACCCTACGGGAATGCCGGTCATCGGGGCCAGTGTGCTCGAAAAGGGGACTTCCAACGGGGTGATTACCGACATTGACGGTAATTTTACATTGAAAGTGTCTTCACCCGATGTCGTGGTGGTGATTTCCTATATAGGGTATAAGACGGTGGAACTGTCGGCTTCCGATACACAGAAACTGGCACAGATTACCTTGAAAGAAGACACCGAAGTGCTGGACGAAGTGGTGGTGGTAGGTTACGGCGTGCAGAAGAAGACCACGCTGACCGGTGCCATTGACCAGGTGGACAGCAAGGTGCTCGAAAGCCGGGCGGTGACCAACGTCGGTCTGGCCTTGCAGGGGCAGACACCGGGTCTGACGGTGACCCGTTCTTCTTCACGTCCGGGTAATGAAGGATTGAACTTCCAGATTCGTGGTGCTACGTCAGTCAACGGCGGTTCACCGCTGATTGTCATCGACGGAGTGCCGGCTGTAAATGCCTCTTCTTTCCAGAACATGAACTCGGATGATATTGAAACCATCAGTGTGCTGAAAGACGGTGCCGCTTCCATCTACGGTGCGAAGGCGGCCAACGGTGTCATCCTGGTCACCACCAAGAAAGGAAAGGGAAAGGTAAACGTGAACTACGACTTCAACATGCGCTTCTCCACGCTGGGTGTCACCTCTTTCTCTCCCAATATGCAGCAGTATGCCACCATGTGGCTGGAAGCCAACAAGGAGGAAACCATCAAGAACTGGTGGGGATGGCTGAACGAGGAGAATCTGCTCAAGATGCAGTCGGGCTACGAAGGTATCTATGTCATCAACCATCAGGAGTGGGGTGACAAGATTTTCCTTGGCAACGCCAACCGTCTGGAAGAAATGTTTGCCACCCGTTTCTCTTACCAGCACAACCTGAGTGTGTCCGGTGCCACGGAGAAGACTGATTACCGTATCTCGGCCATGTATGCCGACAACCAGGGTAACCTGGCCACCGCATACGACGGACAGAAACAGCTGAACCTTCGTCTGAACTACGGCATCAAGCTGACAGACTGGTTCAAGCTGGAAACTTCCGCCAGCATGATTAAGACCGACACCTCTTCTCCTTCGTGCGGTCTGGACAATACATTGTATGGCAACGAACCTCCGTTGTTCCCTGCCAAGAACCCGTACGGACAGTGGTATGCCAACTACGGGCAGGTGGGCGACCGCCAGCCTGCGGCCGCTACTTCGGACGGCGGACGTGACAACAAGATGAACCTGACCACCCGTGTCGACCTGAAGGCGATTGTGGATATCTGGAAGGGCATCAGCTTTGAAGGAATGGCTTCCTTCCAGAATGAGGAATACCGCCGTGACCGCTGGGTGACTCCGGTGCAGACATACGACTGGTTCGGCAATCCGGCACGCGAAGTCGTCAACTCTACTATTCCTGTGTTAATTTATCCGGAAAACCCGTTGAACATCAAGGCGGAGAACAATCCGGGCTACCTGATGGAGGCCAACAACATGCTTTATCAGTATTATTCGGCCATTCTGCGTTATAAGAACACGTTTGCCAAGGTGCACAACGTGTCGGCCATGTTCGGTATCAATGCCGAGAAATGGGCATCGAAGAAACTGGCTGCGGCGCGTGAGGATTTTGAGGATTCCGGCGTGTACGATCTGAATCTGGCAAGCGGACAGCAGGGCAACAGCGGAGGCAAGACACAGAACGGTACTTATTCCTACATTGCCCGTGTGAACTACGACTATAATGAAAAGTATTTGCTGGAGTTGATGGGACGCCGTGACGGTAACTCCAAATTTGCCAAAGGGCATAAGTTCCAGAACTTCGGTTCCATGTCTTTGGGATGGGCCTTTACAAAAGAAAAGTTTATGGAATTCCTCTCTCCGGTGATGAGTTTTGGTAAGGTGCGCTTCAATATCAGTACCTCGGGTAACGACGCCGGACTGGGAGATTTTGACTATGTGTCTCTGGTAGGGATGGGTTCCACCACTTTAGGTTTGCCGGCTGCCACGCAGGTGTCCAGCAGCTTCAGCGGTCTGGTAAGTTACGACCGTACGTGGGAACGTGTGACCCAGAAAAACATCGGTGTGGATTTGAATTTCCTGGACAACCGGTTGACTGCCACATTTGAATATTTCTGGAAGGACAATAACGGCATGTTGTCGCAGGTTACTTATCCTTCCCTGCTGGGCGGTACTCCGCCGAAGACAAACAGCGGACACCTGAGTGTGAAAGGATGGGAGCTTACCCTGGGATGGCGTGACAGCTGGAAGGATTTCTCCTATTACGTGAACTTCAACGTGAGCGATACGAAAAGCTTGCTGAAGGAACTGGAGGGAGCCGACTCTTATGGTGCGGGAAAGAACACGGCTGTAAACGGATACCCGCTCAACTCCTTCTTCCTGTTCCGTACGGATGGATTCTTCAAGGATCAGGCAGAAGTGGACCGTTACTACGCGTTGTATAACGACGGTGGCTCCGCACTGGCGAACATCGCCCAGGGAACGGCTGATGCGCTTCGTCCGGGTGACACCAAGCGTCTGGACTTGAACGGTGACTACAAGATTACGGCCGACGGGAACCAGAATAGTGACTTGCAGTTTGTGGGAGACGCCAATCCGCATTACGTGTTCGGTATCAATGCCGGAATCAACTGGAAAGGCATCGACGTGAGCGCCATGTTCCAGGGAGTAGGAAAGCAGTACATCATGCGTACGGGCTGGATGGCTTATCCTTTCTATGCGCAGTACACCAACCAGAACCCGATGTTCCTGGGTCAGACGTGGACGGAAGACAACCCGAATGCCAAATATCCTCGTCTGACTACCCACCAGAACCGTTCACACTGGAATTATGAAAACAATGACTTTATGCTCCAGAACAACCGCTACATCCGTTTGAAGTCCCTGATTGTGGGATATACGCTGCCGCAGACATGGACACGGAAAGCCAGGCTGGAGAAGGTGCGTATCTATTTCTCAGGCAATGACCTCTGGGAGGCAACGAGCATTGCCGACGGCTTTGACCCGGAAATGGGAGAAACCTCGAACAACAACGGCTATCCGTTTAGCCGTACCTGGTCATTCGGTGTGAATATCGGTTTTTGATGTATCAGTAAACAGTTAATTTATAAAAGCAAGTTATGAAAAAATTGACATATATAGCAGCCTGTGCTTGTATCTGGGGATTCTCTTCCTGTGCAGACACGTTTCTCGACCTGGAACCGCTGGACACGAAGACGGATGTGGTGTATTTCCAGACTCCGGAACATTTCCGCGAATATGCAACAGGGCTTTACGGACAGTTATTAGGCTGGCAAAGCCGTTACGGATCTATTTTTGACCACATGGACTGCTCGTCCGACCTGTCTACCTATTTTTCGAACAGTCAGGACGTGGGCTTCGGAAAGATTGTGGTAGGTTCGAACGACAGCCGATGGGACAACTGTTATGCCAATATCCGTGCGGTGAATATGCTGTTCCAGAAGGCGGAAAGCTATGGAGGCGACCGGAACGATTTGGCTCAGTCACTGGGTGAAGGGTATTTTTTCCGTGCCTATTCTTATTTTTACCTGTTGAAGTTCTTTGGCGGTGTGCCCATTGTGCAGACGGTGTTGGATGTGGATTCTCCTGAATTGAGGGCTTCGCGCAACAGCCGCTATGAGGTGGTAGACCTGATATTGTCCGATTTGGACAAAGCCATTGAATATCTGCCGAACGAACAGAATATCCCTTCGGAAGACAAGGGACGCATCAGCAAGGGAGGAGCTGAAGCTTTCAAGGCAAGGGTGTTGCTGTATGAAGCTACCTGGCGTAAATATAATGGAACAAGCACTGATTTTGAAGGTTCTGCAGGTCCACAGTCTGATCAGGTCAATGCATTTTTGGAAGAGGCTATTGCGCTGTGTGATGAGGTAATGGCCGATCCTGTATATAGTTTGTGGAATTACAATAGTGTAGCTGCCATGCAGAACATGAGCAACCGTTATCTGTTCTGCATCGAAAGTGAGGGAAGTAATCCTGCCGGAAAGGGAAAGGATACGAACAAGGAATTTATCCTTTATTCGGTGTACGACCAGAAAACGCGTCCGGCCAGTATTGATTTGACGCAGACACTTTGGAAACTTACACCGAGTCGTAAGTTAATCGATATGTTTGTATGTACAGATGGTTTGCCCATTGATAAATCTCCCAAGTTTCAAGGTTATCAAAAACGTGGAGATGAATTCAAAAACCGTGATTACCGCTTGAAGTCATATATAGGAACTCCAGATGCCAATACTAAACTGACAGGTGGAAATGCTGGATATACACCTTATAAGTTTACTTTGTATGGACGTAATACGACCAACAAGGATGAATATTCCAATTATCCGGTACTTCGTTTGGCTGAGGTATATTTGAATTATGCAGAAGCTGTGTATGAACGGTATGGTGAAATAACCAACGAACAATTGAATAAATCCATTAATAAGTTGCGTGGACGTGCCGGGGTAGCTTCATTGACAAATGAACTGGTTACAGAGAATGGCTTGGACATGTTGACGGAAATTCGTCGCGAACGTACGGTAGAGTTGTACATGGAGGGTTTCAGATACGACGATTTGAAACGCTGGGGTAAGCTGGAAGAAGAGTTGAATGAGTCTCGCTGTGGTATGGTCGTAGGAGAGGCTGGTTATCCCACTGACTTTGTGGATAATGCAGGAAATGCCATTCTTTCCGAATACACGCCGAATGTGTATATTTGGGGAACAGAAAAGGTGGAAACCGGAACAGGTATGCATACGGCAATTGTGCTGGCTGGCAAGTCGGATATTCAGGTGTCAAAGAGTGATTATCTCTGGCCGATTCCGCAGCGCCAGATTGACTTGAATCCGAATTTGGTTCAGAATCCGGGTTATTGATAATATCACTAATAGAAAAGAAGTATGAAACATATTGCAAAATATAGTCTGAGATTATGGATGTCAATGGCTCTTTCCCTGCTTTGTCTTGCTTGCGAAAAGGATGCTAATTTTAAGGAGTATACTTATCCTGTACCGGAAATAACCGGCATCTATCCGGCGTCCGGATATGTAGGTTCCCAAGTCGCCATCCTGGGAAAAGATTTTGGCGACCAGATTGAGGCGGTGAAGGTGACTTTTGGAGGAATGGAAGCCCGGAATGTTTTTTCATGTACGGACGGGCGTATTATTGTGGAGCTGCCAGATGGGGCACAGACCGGGAAAATCGGATTAAAGGTGTGGAATCACACTGTGGAGTCGTCGGATACCTACACTGTAATACCGACTCCGGTAATCTCTTCTATTAAGTCATTGAATAGCGCAGGTGATTTATTTGCTACTGCAAATGATGAAGTTGTGATTACGGGTAATAATTTTGGAGATGTAGTAGAAAATGTGAGTGTGGTAATCAAAGGTCTGCAAAAGGATGTGCAGGCCAATGTGGTGGCTGTGACGAATGAAGAAATTAAATTCAAGCTTCCAGCTGATTACGATGAATCGGGGACGGTCTTTATCAATGTAGGCGGATATGAAGTGGAAGGTTCCGCCTTGATTAATCCGGCGGCTACCGGCGATGTGACGGCTCTTTTCCTGAAGAACTACAAGCAGCCGTTCCTGCGCGGAGACGTGAGCGACAGTGAATGGGGTACAGCCCTTTATTGGCTGACTTCAGACGGTTTTGGCTCTTCGCTCCAGTATCCGGAAGCCTATCCGGAGGGACTGCTGGCTATACAGTCCGGATGGGGACAAGGCAAGAAGGAAAATGCCAAACTTTACCAGCTTGCAACTTTGCCTCCGGGAAAGTATACATTTACGGTGCATGTGGTGGAGAACGCGAACTCCGGCGGACGATATGGTGCCGTATTTACGGTGGTACAAGGGGAAGGAGTCATTCCGGATTTGAATGACGAGCAGCAGAACCTGGAAGGTGCCAAACAATGGACTTATAATCCGGTGCCGGAAGAAGTGCTCGGATGGAAACATGTGACAATAGGTTCATTCGCTGACCCTGCCGACTATCAGTGTGAGGTAACATTGACACAGACCACTGCTGTCACCATCGGGTTTGTGGCCATGATGAATGGAAGCAGTAATGTGAAAATCTCGGATATTAAGATTGAAAGGAATTGATGCTAAAAGAATCTTATCATGAAAAAGATATATTATTTATTGTGTTTGCTTCCTCTGATGCCTTTGGTGTCGGCTTGTGATGACGAAGGGGCAGAAGTTGTATTGCTCCAGAATCCGGAGAGCCAGCCTGTGACATTGAGCAGCATTGCTCCTGATTATGGATTTGTGGGTGATCAGTTTACTTTGACAGGTACAAATTTTGGAGGAGGAGTAGACTTTATTCAAGTGTTTATCGGTGAAAATGAGGCCGAAGTGCTTACGTGTACTGATACAGAAGTAAAGGTACTTGTTCCTAAAGAAGCGACTACCGGACGTATATCTGTTCGCTTTATGGGGCAGGAAGTTAACTCAGATCTGATGTTTCGGGTAATGGGTAAGCCATCTGTTGAACAAATGAAGCCTCTTTTCGGAACGGAAGGTGAGCAGAAAGCCTGGGGATTTGTAGGCAGTGAGATAACTTTCTCCGGAAGTGAACTGGGAGGCAGTCAGGAAGACGTGAAGGTAGTTTTCAAGGGAGCTGCCGGTACATCGGCTGAAATCGTCTCCTGGTCGGAAGAAGAATTTAAAGTGAAAGTTCCCGAAGGCGCTGTGAGCGGAAAACTTACCTTGACAGTCGGTTCACAAACTGTAAATACACCCTACGAGTTCAGACTGGTGGAACATGCCACCGTCAGCGGCATTACTCCGGCACAAGGATACAAAGGTTGTGAAGTGACTATTTCCGGAAAAGGCTTGGGAGATGAAACAACCAAAGGACAAACGAAAGTTTGGTTTGGAGATAAAGCTGGAACTGTATTGTCATGTGAGAATGAAAAAATAACAGTGAAAGTGCCTGGTGACTTGACAATCGGACAATCGTATGACGTAAAACTTTCTACTGCATTTGAGACCGTGGAACAGATGCTTAAGTTTAAGGTTGTGGAAGAACCTAAAGATTTTACTGGAGATATTCAATCTGGTTATTTGGCCAATCCGATTACTTTGTCGGGAACAAATATGCCTGCTACTGCAGATGCGTTGAAAGTGATGTTCGGTGATAAAGAAGGAAAAATCCTTGAATATAAGGATGGTAGTTTGCAGGTAGAAATTCCATCTAACGCTTCAATTGGTAAGGTCAAACTTTCTTTGATAGACGCTGGAGTGGAATTTGTGGTAAATGATAAATTTGAAATAAAGGCAGCTCCAGTTATTGAATATTGTGATGTAGCGGTATTTGCCGGTGAAACGATGAAAATTACAGGTACTAACTTGTCTGCTTTGCCTGTAACAGTGATGATAGGTAACCAACAAGTTTCTTCAACTTCGTCTGATACTGAAATTACATTTACGGTTCCTGCCAATTTATCGGGTGATGTAAAAGTAATTTTAAATTTTGGTGAGAATGTTCGTCCGGCGGAATGCGAGGTAACAGTATTGCCAGCACAGACTGGTGATATTACGAACTATGTACTGGAAAATACAAGCTCTCCGTTTGCTATAGAAGGAAATGGATTGAAAGGTTGGAATACGAATAGTATATTTTATGGAAATCCGTATGTGGAAAAAGATGGCAATGTATGGATGGCTCTTAATGGTAAAAATAATACGTGGAATGGAGCCTTATTCCAATCAACTACACTGCCAAAAGGTAAATATCGGTTCTCGATAACTGTGGCTGATGTAGATGCTGGTACAAATCGTAATGTAGTATTGTTTGCCGTAATGGAAGGTAAGGATACACCTTTCCCCGGAATTTCGGATGATCCTAAACCTGGTCATTTTATATCTCAAGATAAACTGTTAGGAGTTATGAATATTAAAGATCAGCCTAATCCGGTTGTTGCTACTCATTCATTTGAGATGACAATGGATAAATCTTTACCTGTAACTATTGGTTTTGCTACAATGCTCGGAGATACTCGTTACTTGTATATTTCAGAAATCAAGGTAGAACATATTGAATAATAGATTGGAGAATTGATTATGAAAAGATTTTATTACATAACAGCCGCATTTGCCATAAGCCTGACATTGTCGGGCTGTGGCGACGGCATTGATTTGCCGGATGTGAATGTAGAAACAGACCTGAATGAGATTCCGTTACCGGATGTGCTGGAAGGGCTGGAGGAAATTGCCTTGAAACCAGAAACGGAACCGATGAAACATGCGGAACAAGGAGTATATGCCCTGCACACAGAAGATGACTTCAACCGAATCAGGGTAAATCTGAAATTGGATGAAGACCCTAGCGGAAATGCAGGAGAAACTCCCTGGAAGGAAGGGTTTGCCTTGTTACGAGACAATAAACTGTCACAGGAGAGTACTACAATGAATTGTACGGCAGTGGAAACCATTATCCGTGGCGAAGGTGCGGAAAACTATATGAATGCAGCCCGTGCGGCAGCAAGGGCTTATCAGCTGGCACTTCGCTGGAAGATAGAAGGTAAAGAGGTGTATGCAGAAAAAGCTGTGGAACTGCTGAACACCTGGGCAAACACGACCAAGGCTTTGGGAGGTAATTCCAACGTTTCGCTGGCTGCGGGTATTTATGGGCATGAATTTGCCATTGCAGGAGAGATTCTGAGAAGTTTCCCGGGATGGGCTCCTGAGGATTTTAAAAAATATCAGGATTGGATGTTAACGGTATGGTATCCTGCCAACAAGGATTTCCTGGAACGTCATCATGATACAAACGATTTGCATTATTGGGCTAACTGGGGACTTTGTAATGTGGCGTCAACGATGGCTATTGGTATTCTTACTGATCGTCGGGACATCTACAATGAAGCTGTAACTCATTTTCAGGTGGGTGAAACCAATGGGCGTATTACACGTGCCATTTATTATGAGTTCCCCGGAACAAATTTTGCTCAGTTACAGGAGAGTGGACGTGATCAGGGACATACGTTGATGTGTGTAGGTTTATTAGGTACCATTTGCCAATTAGCATATTGTCAGGGAGATGATTTCTTTGCTTATAAAGATAATCTTTTCCTGAAGGCTTGTGAATATGCTTCTGCTTATAATTATGCAATGAAGAGTGACTTGCCGTTTATGACTTATGTCTGGCAGCAGAATAATCAGTGGGGTGGTATTTCACCGGTGACCCAGAGTGTAATGGGGGAAGGGGGACGTGGAGGTACCCGTCCAATCATGGCATTGCCTTACTATCACTATTCGAAAATTAAAAACTTGGAAGCAGATTTGACGCAGTACACGAAAATTGGATGTGACAGATTATTTCCAGAAGGTGGAGGTGATAATTATGGTACAGCAAGTGGTGGATACGATGCACTTGGGTTTGGTACTTTGATGTATGCACGTTAAAGGTAAGATTTATGAAAAGTTTATTGCTTAGATATTTATTTTTGTGTTGTCTGTGCTGCTTCTTTCAAGGGGGATTTGCTGCGGGAACGGTAGTATCGTGGCAAGCTCCTAAAGGAGCAGGGCTGAACAATGATTTTACAGTCAAAGTCCGTCCGGAAGGAAAAAGTAAGTGGGTGATTGTGCCCACTTACTTGGTGAAGGTGGATGAGGTGCGTGAGACGAAGCACCATGTGGAACATGCTTCCATGGCTACTTTTGACTTTTCGGAAAAGGTGGAGATTGCGGTGACGTATAATAAAGGAGAGATTGATTCGGCTCGTGTACGTCCGTTGTCATACGATATTCCTTTTACGATAGAAGGGAATACGCTTCAATTTTCATTAGAGAAACCGGCCAATCTTTCGGTGGAAGTCAATGGAGATATTTTTCACAACCTGCATTTGTTTGCCAATCCCTTGGATACATTTAAGGTAGACAAAAAGAATCCGGACCTGATTTATTTCGGACCCGGAATTCATCATTTTGAAGGAGGAGAATTTCGTATTCCTTCCGGTAAGACGGTCTATGTGGCCGGTGGAGCCGTAATGATGGGACGGATGCTGATTGAAAATGTGCATGACGTGAAATTGCTTGGCCGGGGCATCATTGATCCGAGCGTGAAGATGGGTATCCGTATCGCTAATTCCCGTAATGTGTATGTGGAAGGATTGATGGCTACACAATGTGCTACGGGTGGCTCGGATAGTGTTACCATTCGAAATGTAAAAGTCATCAGTTATTTTGGCTGGGGAGATGGGATGAATGTGTTTTCCAGCCGGAATGTATTGTTCGACAGGGTATTTTGCCGGACATCGGATGACTGTACTACGGTGTATGGCACACGATTGGGATTTGAAGGACCAAGTTCGAACATTACCATGCAGAATTCTACCTTATGGGCCGATGTGGCGCATCCTATTTTTATCGGGATTCATGGCAATGTGGACAAACCGGAGATTTTGGAGAATCTGAATTATGTGAATATCGATATTCTGGACCATAAGGAGAAGCAGTTGAACTATCAAGGTTGTCTGGCTATTAATGCGGGCGATGAGAATCTGATACGGAATGTGCGCTTTGAAGATATACGCATTGAAAACTTCCGGCAGGGGCAGTTGGTGAATCTTCGTATTTTCTTTAATGAGAAATATTGCAAGGCGCCGGGAAGAGGGATTGAAAATGTGGTGTTCAAGAATGTGTCGTACGCCGGTAATCGGGCTGAGATTTCCGTGATTGAGGGATATGATGCACAGCGGAAGGTACGGAACATTCGTTTTGAAAACCTTCGCATAAATGGTCAGATTATCTCTGATGATATGCCGGGAAAGCCGAAATGGTATCATACGGGAGATATGGCACGAATTTATGTGGGTCCGCATGTGGAAGGTGTTTCTTTTTTGAATACTTTTGAGAAATAAAAAAAGAAAAAGTTGACGCTATGAAAAGACAATGGAGAAAAATTTGCTTCAGTTGTATGGGGCTTGCACTGCTTGAGGTATCCGTGCAGGCACAGACATGTGATTGGGTGAGTAGTTGTGAAGGAAAGACTTGGACACAGAACAAGGTGAAATTACAAACGAAGGCAGAGGGCACTACTGCTGATTTATCGGTAGATAAGGGAGATTCTGTAGTCGTTTTCAAGGCTTGGGGTACTTGCTTCAATGAGCTGGGATGGGATGCCTTGAATGTGCTGCCCAGTAATGAGAAGGAAGATATTCTGAGAAGACTGTTTTCTCCGGAAGGTGATTTGCGGTTTGCGTTGGGGCGTTTCCCGATGAATGCGAACGACTTCTCACGTAACTGGTACAGTTGCGACGAGGTACCGGGAGATTTTGAATTGAAGCATTTCAATATAGACCGCGATAAGACTTCGCTTGTGCCGTATATCAAGTCGGCCCAGCGTTATAATCCGAACATGACCTTCTGGATTTCTCCATGGAGTCCGCCCAGCTGGATGAAAATCAATCAGGATTATCCGGTGCGCAGTGATAAATATAATACGATGCATCCGGCGAAGGACTATTATTTGCAAGGAAATAAAGGACCTAAGACAGAAGGGGTATTCCCGGCAGAACTGGCTGAAACGGATTTCTTTATTCAAGACTCTCGTTACCTGTCGGCATACGCGAATTTCTTTTGTAAGTTTATTTCCGCGTATAAAGAGCTGAATATTCCCATAAAGATGGTGATGTTTCAAAATGAATCGTGGAGCTATACGCCTTATCCGGGATGTGCATGGACACCAGAGGGGATTATCCGTTTCAATGTAGAGTATCTGGCTCCGGCACTGAAAAAAGCGCATCCGGACGTGAAACTGTATTTCGGAACCATCAACACAAACCGTTATGAAATAATAGAAAAGGTGCTGGACGACCCGCGTATGCCTGAAACGATTCAAGGAATAGGACTGCAGTGGGAAGGGGGACAGTTGCTGACCCGCCTGCGTGCGAAATATCCGGATTATAACTATGTACAGACTGAAAGTGAATGCGGATGGGGATCTTTCGACTGGAAAGCCGCAGAGCATACATTTCATCTGATGAATCATTATTTGGGAAATGGCTGTGAGGAGTATACTTTCTGGAATCCGATTCTGGCGGATGAAGGAGTAAGTCCGTGGGGATGGAAGCAGAATGCCTTGATACGGGTGGATTCCAAACAGGCTAAGGCTATCTTTACGCCGGAATATTATGCCGTGAAGCATTACACCCGTTTCCTGATGCCGGGCACGAAGGTGCTGGCGTTTAAACCGACGGGTGAGGATAAGAAGCCGGTGTTAGTGGTACAGACTCCGGAAGGAAAAACCGTGGTGGTAGCAGGAAACTTTCAGGGTAGTCCGCAGCAACTGACGGTGAAGTTGGGAGAAAAATGGCTGAATGTGACTTTGCAGGCTCATTCGTTTAATACGTTTGAGTTTCAAGTGAAATAAAAATCAAAGAAATTTACATTTTGATTGAGTAGTCGGGACAAGTTATTCGTATTTCTATAAAAAACAATATAAAAGGAATATGAAGAACTTGTCTTTGACGTTGGGATTATGGGTTCTTGGAGCTGCAATGTGTGCGGCAGAACCGATCGAATTGAATTTGTCTTCTCCGGAAGGTACACATAAGGTGAAATTTTATGAGAAAAAATCGGCTTCCGGAGCCAATGTGCTTTGCTATGAGGTAAATTACAATGGGAAACAGGTTGTGAAGGAATCGCAGGCCGGATTGCAACTGGACAATCGTGTCTGGGAAATGGCTTTGGGGATGCGTAAATTGCCTCAGCCGGCATGCTGGATGGACAATCTGGAGGTGGATTCGGTAGCTTATGGCAGCCATGACACTACTTGGACACCGCTTTATGGGGAACGCAGCTCAGTGCGTGACAACTACAAATGGGGTACACTGTATTTATCAAAAAAGGACGGTTCTAATTACCGTTTGAATGTAGAAGTGCGTGCCTACGATGAAGGGGTGGCTTTTCGTTATTATTTCCCGGAACATCCGAAAGCTATTTTTCATAAGGTAGTGGGGGACCTGACGGAGTATACTTTTCCGGAAGGAACCAAGGCTTGGGCCGAACAATGGGCACAGGCGCATTTTGAATACCTGGACGTGAATGCGCTGAAGAAGCCGGTGGAACGTGCCTTGACGCTGGAATTGCCTAATGGAGTTTGGGCAGCATTGACAGATGCAGATGTAGACGACTGGTGTCTGACTAAGTTTCAGTCTTCTTCTGAAAAACAGCATACATTGACTTCTGTCATGTACAGTCCGGTGGATATTGTTACTTATTATGCGACGCCGTGGAAGGTTATCATGGCGGCAGATAAACCGGGTGAATTGCTGGAGCACAATTATATTATCGAAAATTTGAATCCTCCTTGTGAGATTAAGAATACGGACTGGATTAAGCCGGGAAAAATCATGCGCGAAACGTCGCTTACGACAGATCAGGCTTTGAAGACCATTGATTTCTGTGCGGAACACCGCATCCCGTACATGCTTTTTGACTGGCAGTGGTATATGCCCTGTACCTCACATGATGGGGATGCCACGAAGGTGGTGTCAAAACTGAACATGCCGAAAGTGGTGGCGTATGGAAAGAAGAAAGGTGTAGGTATCTGGTTGTATGTCAACCAGCATGCTTTGCAGAAGCAGATGTGCGAATTGTTCCCGCTGTTGCACAAATGGGGCATTGTGGGAGTGAAGTCAGGATTTGTGCAGTATGCAAGTCACCGCTGGGCTACCTGGTTGCACGATATGGTGCGTCTGGCTGCAGAGAATAACCTGATGATGAATATTCATGATGAGTTCCGTCCGTCGGGATTCAGCCGTACTTATCCAAATCTGCTGACACAGGAAGGTATCCTGGGGAACGAAGAGTTTCCGGATGCTACACACAGTACCATTCTTCCGTTTACGCGTATGATTAACGGGGCCGCAGATTATACTATCTGTTATTATGACAAGCGCTTGAAGAATACGCATGCGCATCAGCTGGCGGCTTCATTGGTGTTTTATAGTCCGTTGATGACAATTTTCTGGTATGACCGTCCTCAATTCTACAACGGTGAACCGGAGATTGAATGGTTTGAAAACCTGCAGACTGTATTTGATGAGTCGCATGTGTTGGATGGTATGCCGGGTAAAAATATCACCATGGCTCGCCGGAAAGGGAAAGAATGGTTTGTGGGAATGCTGACCAACAATGACGGTTCTGTTGAAACTTTGGATTGTTCTTTCCTGGACAAGAATCATACGTATCTGGCATCTATTTATACCGATGGGGGAGAAGAAGTGAAGACAAAGACGCAGGTGAAATGTTCGTATGTGTTGGTTGGAGCTGGGGATGTGATAAAGTTTGCCCTGAAACCCAGAGGAGGAGCTGCCGTGAGACTGGTGCCGGTGACAGAAAAGGAAGCAAAAGCTTATAAGAAATATAACGGAGAATCATTTTAAGAAATTTTTAGGCTCTTCTTTTAAGTGGAATGGAACCCTGATTCGTATTTATAGACGAAAAGTTTTTAGATAAATGGATTTTTAAGTTTTGGGTATTTTTCTTTAGGTAGAAGATTGTTTTTGAGGGTTACTTAAATTAGGAAAGAAGAATGAAAGGATTGTTTTTTATATTGAGTCTGTCAGTTTGCAGCCTGTTTCATCCAGCGATGGCACAGTATCGTTCTGAGGTATGGGTGTCTGATGAAGGGAATGGCATGTACCGGAATCCAGTGCTTCATGCGGATTATTCTGATCCGGATGTATGTGCGGTAGGAGAGGACTATTTTTTAACGGCGTCTAGTTTTAATTGTACTCCGGGACTTCCTATCTTGCATTCAAAGGATTTGGTAAACTGGAAAATCGTGAATTATGCCTTGAAGAAGGTGGAACCGGTGGAATATTATAATGAAGCTCGTCATGGAAAAGGCGTATGGGCACCTTCTATTCGTTTTCAAGAAGGAGTGTTCTATATATACTGGGGTGATCCGGATTTTGGTATTTTTATGGTGAAGACTCGTGACCCCTATGGAGAGTGGGATGCCCCCGTGCTGGTAAAAGCTGGAAAAGGGATGATTGACCCTTGTCCGTTATGGGATGACGACGGGCGTGTGTATCTGGCTCATGCATGGGCCGGAAGCCGAGCGAAATTCAACAGTGTGTTGACGGTGTGCGAGATGAATAAGGAAGGTACGGCAGTCATTTCGGACCCGGTACTGGTGTTCGACGGAAATGACGGAGTAAATCATACCATTGAGGGAGCTAAGTTTTATAAGCGGAATGGATTTTACTATCTGTTTGCACCTGCGGGTGGAGTCGTTTCCGGATGGCAACTGGTGATGCGTTCGAAAGATGTATACGGACCCTATGAGGCTCGGATTGTGATGGCGCAAGGAAAGACGGACATCAACGGACCGCATCAGGGAGGATGGGTAGATACTCCGGCCGGTGAATCGTGGTTCTTGCATTTTCAGGATAAGGGGGCTTATGGACGTGTATTGCATCTGAATCCGATGAAATGGGTAAATGACTGGCCGGTAATTGGAGTAGATAGGGATGGCGATGGTTGTGGAGACCCTGTGAGCCGCTATCGTAAACCTAAAACTGATAAAACGTATCCGATAGAAACACCTGTGGAGAGTGATGAGTTTGATACTCGTAAGCTGGGGCTGCAATGGGAATGGCATGCAAATTATCAGGATGTGTTCGGCTTTACGACGAATATGGGATATGTCCGTATTTATGGGCATGAACTTTCACCGCATTTTAAGAACTTCTGGGAAGTACCGAATTTGTTGATGCAAAAATTCCCGGCAGAGGAATTTACGGCTACCGCTAAATTGAAGGTTTCGGCAAAAGATGACGGACAACTTTCGGGACTTATCATTATGGGCTGGGACTATTCCTGGATAGGAGTGGAAAAGCAGGGAGAAAAGTTCTTGCTGAAGCAGGCTGTATGTAAGGATGCAGAACAGGGTAATCTGGAACAGGTTTCTACATTAGCCGTATTAGAGCCCAGCCGGAAGTTTGAAGCAGGTTTGTTCCCCAATTACGAAAGAGAGATTTACATAAGGGTACATGTGGACAAAGGGGCATATTGTCGCTTTAGCTACAGTCTGGATGGAAAGAAATTTACGGAGGCCGGCACTCTGTTCAAAGCCCGTCAGGGAAAATGGATTGGTGCGAAGGTGGGAATGTTCAGCGTAACTCCTCATGGAAAGGAGCGTGGCTGGCTGGATGTAGACTGGTTTCGTGTGGAAAAATAAAAGAATTTAGATATGAAAATTAGAAATCTGTTGTATGGCATAGGAATCATGGCTTTATCTTCTTGTGCCGGTGAAAAGACTGAAAACCTGGATGTGGATAAAGCCTTGGCGTATTGTGACGTGCAAGTACATCGTGCGCTGGCTGAACTGGAAAAGAACGGGGAGGCGGATTATAGTATGCAGCCTCGAAATATCTTGTCGGGTGAAAAGTTCTGGAATTGCCGGAAGGTGGCTAAGGAAGAATGGACAGGTGGATTCTGGCCGGGTATTTTGTGGTATGATTATGAAGCTACACAAAATGATACGATTCGTGAACTGGCAGAAAAGTACACGGAGTCCTTAAAGTTATTCTCGGAGATTCCGGCGTATGATCACGATTTGGGCTTTCTCGTATTTTGCAGTTATGGAAACGGGTATCGTCTGACGCATAATCCGACTTATCGGGATGTAATCATTGCTACGGCTGATTCGCTGGCTACTTTGTATAATCCGAAAGTGGGTACGATTCTGTCCTGGCCTCGTAACATCGAGATGTTGGGCGGGCATAACACCATTATGGATAACATGATTAACTTGGAGATGCTTTTCTGGGCTGCCCGTAATGGAGGAGACCGGCGGTTGTTTGATGTGGCAGTGTCGCATGCGGACAAAACGATGGAAAACCAGTTCCGTCCGGATTATACTTCTTATCATGTGGCAGTGTATGATACTCTGACAGGGAATTGCATCAAGAAATGCACGCATCAGGGATATGCGGATGAGTCGATGTGGGCACGTGGACAGGCCTGGGCTATTTATGGCTATACTGTGGTGTTTCGTGAAACCGGTGATCCTAAATACCTGGAATTTGCAGAGAAGTTAGTGGACGTGTATCTGAAGAATCTGCCAGAAGATTATGTGCCTTACTGGGATTTTAACGCACCTGACATTCCGAATGCACCTAGGGATGCTTCTGCAGCTTGTGTGGTTGCTTCGGCTTTGCTGGAGATGTCTGGATTTTATGGAAACGGGCAAGGGGAAAAGTATAAGGAAGCTGCGGAAAAAATGTTGTGCAGTCTGAGCAGCAATAAATATCAGTCGCGGGATACGAATGTCGCTTTCTTGCTACATTCTACCGGTCATTGGCCAGCTAAGTCGGAAATAGATGCTTCTATCATCTATGCAGATTATTACTATATTGAGGCCTTGCTGAGATTGAAGAGAATTAATGAAGGTTTGCGGGCCGTAGAATAAAAGGTTGGAGTTATTATAAAAAAAGCGGGGAAGGACGATGGGTTTTGTCCTTCTCCGCTTTTTTATAGACTTATCAAGGAGTTATAGTTACTTCTTTTGTGCATCAGCTTCTTTCAGCATTTCCTTTACTGCTGCTGCAAGCTGTTCATCTTCGCCTTTCAGTGATTTTTCAGGACTGTTGTAGACTTTGATGTCCGGCTCCAATTGTTTGTTTTCCATGTACTGGCCTCGCATATCCATACAACCTACTTGAGGGATACCGAAGACGATGGTTGGGTCTATCTGACGTTCCCACCATACAGCGGTCATGGTGCCCGGAACAGGAGCTCCGATAAGCTTACCGATTTTCAGCTCTTTGTATACCCAGGGGAAACCGTGCGCATTACTGTAATTGTCTTCACAAATCATCACGCAAGAAGGTTTCAGCCATTTGTTGAACGGGTCGCTACCGATGTATTGTCCACGAGGAACAAAACGCTGGTATTCTTTTCCGCTTAACAAAGTGGCCAGGTCGTCGTGCAACCAGCCTCCTCCGTTGTGACGGGTATCTACGATGACCGCTTCTTTGTTGCGGTTGCGATCACTGAGCAATTCGCTGTATACATTGCGGAAGCTTGGGCTGTCCATGCCTTTTACGTGTACGTATGCAATTCGTCCTCCGGAAAGAGTTTCGACCATCTTTTCGTTTCTTTTTACCCAGCGTTTGTAGAGCAATTCATTCTGCTCACCTGCACTGATGGGTTTGATGGTTACCGGGAAGCGTTTTCCGTTTTGCGGGTTGTAGATGCTGAGTTGTATGTTCTTTCCTGCTTTTCCTTCCAGCATAGGATAATAATCTGTATCTTTCAGGATAGGCTCTCCATCAATTTTTTCAATGATACAACCTGCGGTCACATCTGTCTTTTTAACCGCAAACGGGCCTTTCGCGATAATTTCCTGGATTTTCAATCCATCTCCTTCATTGCTATTGTCGAAGAATACACCCAGGCATGCAGTGGACAAAGTGGCTCCCGGAGCATAATATCTGGCTCCTGTATGTGAGCCGTTCAGTTCGCCTAACAGTTCGCTCAGCATTTCCTGGAAATCGTAGTTGTTATTGATATGCGGCAAGAAACGTGCATAACTTTTACGATAGAATTTCCAGTCAGTTCCATGTAAGTCAGCTACATAGAACTTGTCGAGTACCTGCTGCCATACGTGGTTGAAGATATATTCTCTTTCCTCGTATGGACGATAATTGAATATTGCTTCAAAGCTTACGTTGTCAGTCTTATTTTTCTCCACATCTATTTTCTTGATGCCTCCGTTGCTGCAAAGGAAGAGTTGTTTGTTTTCCTTGTTGTAGGTCATCGAGCCATATCCGATGTCTTTTAGCAGAAGTTCGGTCTTTTGTTCTTTCAGATCGTGTACCCACAAGTCGGCACCGTCTTCAAAAGAGGCCTGGTAGTAAAGCTTGTCGCCGTCAGGACTGAGTACGGCATCGCCTAAATGAGAAGAATTCACGGTCAGGCGGATAACCCGGTCACGGCAGTTTTCCAAATCAAAGGTGAGTGGAGTGACTTTTTTGTCTTTTTCAGATTTCTCTTTTTTGTCCTTTTTCTTGCCGTCCTGCTTGTCTTCCTCTTTTTCTTTATCTTCTTTCTCTTTTACGAGGGCAAATTCTTCTTTGCTGAGGCGGAAACGTTCGTAAGCTTCTAAGTCGAAGAACATGATGTACACATCGCTTTCAGCTCCCCAACTTCCGTGGCTTCTGTATCCGGCACGGTCGCTTTCCCAAATCATGGCTTTTCCATCCAGTACCCATTTGGCATTGGAGTCTGTATAGCCACTTTCTGTCAAATTGTGGATTTCACCATTACCGGAAGCGTTGACCAGAGCTACATCGTTATTGTTCCATCCTCCTGTTCCGATGTATCCGCAAAGCAGCCATTTGCTGTCGGGACTCCACTGGAACCACTGGTCCCCATCACTGTAAGAGTATTCATATTTTCCATCCATGGCAGTGCGGACAGATTTATCTTTCAGGTTGAGCACTCGCAATGTGGTGCGATTCTCCAGGAATGCAATCTGTTTTCCGTCCGGGCTGTATTGTGGCTGGAAGGAAGTGACTGGAGAATGTGTCAGCTGTTCTTCCTTGATGTCAGTGGCGTAGGTGAACAATTTTTCGTCCTCTTTAGTCAAGGTGGACTGGTAAATCTGCCAGAGTCCATTTCTTTCGGAGGCATATACAATGCTTCTTCCGTCGGGAGCAAAGTCGATGCTTCGTTCCTGTTCGGGAGTGTCTGTAATCTGTTTGGTCGTTTTATATTCAGTAGAAGTGACGAATACATCTCCATGAAGTATAAATGCTACCTCCTTGCCATTGGGGGATACGGCGATTTCTGTAGCTCCGGAAGATTTTATTTGGTGAGCCAGTTCGTTTTCTGTCTGGTCAGTAACGATACGGATAGCCACTTTCTGAGACTGTTGTCCTTCTTTGACTGTATAGATTTCACCGTCGTAACCGTAGCATAAAAGTCCGTTCTGTGAGGATGACAGGAAACGGACCGGATGCTGAGTGTGGTGTGTCAACTGCATTTCATTGCTTCCGTCAAGGTTGCATTTGAAAATATTGAACGAGCCTGCTTTTTCGCTGAGGTAGTAAAACGACTGGTTATCGTTACTCCATATCGGGTTACGGTCTTCTCCATTGAATGACGTGACTTTCTGGTAAGTACGCTCATTGTTCTCTTTTTTACTTATCCAAATGTCGCGTGTAATGGAAGAAGTATGATGTTTTCTCCAGGGGTCTTCGTACCCTTTCTGGTCGTGATATAGTAAGGTCGTACCATCTTGTGCGACACTGATGTCTTCCATAGGAAGAGAGGAATAGAGTTTGGGACGTCCGCCTTGAGTGCTTATTTCATAAACTTGTGGAAACTGGGCACTGGGGAAGGACAGGTCGGTCGCATCAGGCATCAGGTTGGCCTTGAACAAAATATGTGTGGCATCTGAGAATGTGACAGGGGTTTCATTTCCAGAATGAGTTGTTAGTCTTTTGGGGATTCCTCCGTCTTTGGATACAATGTAAATATCCATGCTTCCCTGGCGGGAAGAGGCAAAAGCAATCTGCTGTCCGTCCGGACTCCATATCGGATGAGTGTCGTATGCCGGATTAGTGGTGAGTTGTCTGGCATTTCCACCAGTGGAGGGTACGGTGTAAATGTCTCCTTTATAACAGAAAGCAATGGTGCTTCCGTCGGGTGAAATGGAGCAATAGCGCATCCATAATGGATTTTCTGTAGCTCCTGCCGTGGTAAATACGGCAAGGGCGGCAAGGAATAATGAGGTTTTCATCAGCGGTTCTTATCTTTTTTTCGATTAAAAAAACGGTGTATGCGTTGGAATATCATGATGCCGGTTTTCAGTCCATCATAAGCGGCTATGCCGGCATTGATGTGCTGCATCATATTCTCCATTTTGTTTTTACTTTTCTGTGGAGAGAATAATTCCTGTGTCAGGAGTTGTATGCGTTCTTTGGACTCTCTTAATTCTTGTTTTTTTTGTGCCCTTAATTGAGAGATGATTTCAACGCTATAGTTGGTAATGGGTTTTATATCGTTCATTATTTTATTCTTTAGAAGCAGGTTCGTCAAGGAATAAGCGTGCGAGGAAATGTACCATAGGCTGGAATATCCATTGTTTTCTCATCCGGTAAATGAGTATGGCCAGGAGAAGAACTACACCTCCAATGATGGCATATCCTCCAATCAGGCTGCCCACAAGAGGAGCCAGTGCGTATACGAGCATGAAGGAAAAATAGAAAAGAGCCATCATGCTCAAAATGATAATGATGAGTATAAGGATTAAGGTCGATAGCAGGATAGTGAGCTTTTCTACCAAATCGAGTTTGACATATTGACCTTGAAGCTCAATGTATTTTCGTACCTCCTTAAATAAGGATTCAAGATTATCAATGCTTTTATCGTTTGCAAACATAAGCAGTTATTCTAAGATGAAAAAAATATAAAGCAGACTTTTCCCTTGAAAAAGCCTGCTTTATATTTACGACAAATTATTCAGCGTCTTTAACTTCTGCTGCTATTTGATCGACCAAGTCGTCCATTTCAGCACGGTTCAGTCGAATTCCCTTTTTGCGAAGAACTTCAGCAATTTTTCTACGGGTATCTTCACCTTTTTCCGGGGCAAACAAAATGCCGGCTGCAGCTCCTAAAGTAACACCGCCAAGGAATGCTGCTACAATACTTAAAGCTTTCATAAATCTAATTTTTAAAAGTTATTACTCTACAAATCTAATAATAATCCTGATATGTTGTTCTTTTTTCATGGAAAAATGCAGCTCTATGCTGTCGATAGAATAGAATTAACGGATTTTAATAGTATGGCAGATTTTATATTGTTACCTTTGCGACGTATTAAATTGAATATTCATCTAATATTGGTATAGATAACATGAAGAAGATTGTTGTAATGGGAATGGCTCTGTGCACAGCATTGGCATTCTCTTCTTGTAAATCAAGTGAAAGTGCTTACAAGAAAGCGTATGAAAAAGCTAAACAGCAGGAACTTGCTGAGGCTTCTGCAGCCACTGAGGCACCAGTGGAAGCTCCGGCAGTAGAAACAGCACCCGCACCTGCTCCAGTTGTATCTACAGCTCCGGTTCGTGAAGAAAAGGTAGAATTGGTTTCTGGTGATGGCTTGAAAGCTTATAGCGTAGTGTGCGGTAGCTTTGGCGTAAAAGCAAATGCGGATGGCTTGAAGTCAAAACTGGATGGAGACGGTTATAATGCAAAGGTGGTGTACAATGCAGAACGCAATATGTATCGTGTGGTTGTTGAATCATTTGATACAAGAGACGAAGCTGCTCGTGCAAGAGATGCATTTAAAGCAAAATATCCTACACGTGAAGATTTCCAAGGTGCTTGGTTATTGTATCGCGTGTATTAATGTGATATAGATAAGAATTATTATTCCATATTTCAGGATTGAAAGCGACAGTGTAAAAGCTGTCGCTTTTTTTGCTTATATTTGTCGGCTGAAAAAGATTTGATATTTATGAAATTGAATAGGATTATAGGTATGTTTTTGCTTGGAATGCCTTTGGCTATGCAAGCACAGGAAAAGGTTGTGCCAATTAAATATGGTGATATGGATCAGTGGGTAACCCGTAAGATTCATGAGTCGGGGATTATTGGAGGAAATACAAAACTGCTGTATGAATTAGGGCCTACAAAGGAAATCGACGGAAATGTGGCCTATGTGAATCAGGGAGGATCTCCGTGGGGAAATTCCAATGTGATGGCTAAGGTGATGGGGATTGTAAAAACAAATACCAGTGTATATCCTGAACAGAGAGGAAATGGCTATTGTGCACGTCTGGAAACTCATATTGAAAGTGTAAAGGTGCTGGGGATGGTGAATATCACAGTCTTAGCCTCTGGTTCTATGTTTTTGGGTGATATGAAGGAACCGATTACGGGAACTAAAGATGGAGAAAAAGCACTGAATTCAGGACTTCCTTTTACTTCTCGTCCAAAGGCAGTTCGTTATGACTATAAGGTTCAAATGTCTGGACAACCGAACCGTATTCGTCAGACAGGATTCAGCAAGAAGACAACTGTGCCGGGACAGGATTGTGCGATTATGGTCTGCCTGTTGCAGAAACGTTCGGAAGATGCGGAAGGAAACATTATTGCTAAGCGAGTAGGTACAGTAGCCGTAAAATACAATCGCTCGCAAGACTGGCATAATGGAGCTACTTATGAGATAATGTATGGGGATATTACGCATGACAAGCGTTATGTACCAGAACTGATGCAGTTAGGTACGGGCGGATATTATGCTCGTAACAGCAAAGGAGAAAGTAAACTTATAAAAGAAGTGGGTTGGGCTGGTAAAGACGAGCATCCTACTCATTTGATTCTTCAGTTTACTTCAAGCATGGGAGGAGCCTTTGTGGGGTCTCCTGGAAATAAATTATGGATAGATAATGTCAATTTGGTATATTGAGATTGCAAAAAAGCTAGGAGGAGACAGAAAAAGTCTTTCTATATATAAAAATAAGGTGTAACAACTGATATTTTTTGAGTATTTTTTCTCTTATTCGTTGTTTACTTTCAAAAGAAATACTTATTTTTGCATCGCAATCGGAAAGGAATAAATGTCAAATTGATGCTTCCTTTTGATTACTAATAGAGTGAGTGTTTATAAAGCAATTATAAAACCTTTAAATTTTAAACAAAATGATTAAAGTAGGTATTAACGGTTTCGGTCGTATCGGCCGTTTCGTATTCCGTG